>Ga0075431_100000408_pt1 | contig 34844 bp, 40 predicted proteins | sample RhiMetdeltSRZDD5_FD_75297 | JGI IMG/M metagenome (GOLD analysis project Ga0075431, IMG submission 75297) | Populus rhizosphere microbial communities from Tennessee, USA - Rhizosphere MetaG P. deltoides SRZDD5 | ecosystem: Host-associated > Plants > Roots > Rhizosphere > Soil | place: USA... | reverse complement strand
AGACGCCAAAAGAAACAATATTACTGCTGCCAAAGCAGTTGCAGAGTTAGTCAGAACCAGTCTCGGTCCACGGGGTATGGACAAAATGCTTGTAAATTCAATGGGAGATGTTACAATTACCAACGATGGTGAAACGATTCTCAAAGAGATTGACGTACAACATCCAGCAACTAAAATGATGGTCGAAGTTGCAAAATCTGTTGACAACGAAGTTGGTGATGGAACCACCTCTTCAGTAGACTAGTAGGTGCTTTAATAGAAAAAGCTGAAGAGCTAATTAACAAAGAAGTTCATGCAATGATCGTAGATGGCTTAATATACTAATATTATCTAACTTTTCTATCTTTATATCTACAATGCCTAAGAGTAACGTATCAAACTAATCATCACTATGATCTCTAGATACGACCCAGCAGAAATAAGATCTCATCTACATTATTAGTAAGGGTTAATGTGTAAACCAAGTCTGATCAGAGTAAAGACCAAGGCAAAAAGGAACGTTACGATATCAAAGGAATACCGTATGCAAATCCTCATCGAGAGAGTCGAGCAACTTCATGTCCTCTTCGTTAAGCTCGAAGTCAAATACTTGGCTATTCTCCCTAATTCGAGCTTCATGGGTAGATTTAGGAATCACTACTAGATCATGCTGTAAGCTCCACCGGATCAAAATTTGAGCTGGTGTTTTGCCATATTTATTTGCGAGGCTCACTACGATTGGATTATTAAGCTTCTTGCCTCTAGACAATGGACTATAAGCCTCCAGCTGAATATTATTTTTCTTGCAGAATTCTAAGAGCCCCTTTTGATATAGAAATGGATGAAACTCAACTTGGTTTACAGAGGGTATAATATCAGAATGTTGTAAAATTTCTTTTATATGGAAAATCTCGTAATTGCTTATCCCAATGGCTCTCGCTTTGCCCTCATTTAGTAATTGAGTCATAGCTTTCCAAGTGTCTGTTCCCATTCCTTGAACAGGCCAATGGATCAAGTATAGATCAATATATGAGAGTCCTAAGTGTTGCAAACTTCTTTGACATGCTCTAAGTGTGGAATCATATCCTTGATCAGTATTCCATACCTTTGTCGTAATAAAGATCTCTTCTCTCGGTATCTGACTTTCTCGCACGACCATACCGACGTCTCCCTCATTGCCATATAACCAAGCGGTATCAATATGTCTATAGCCAAATTTCAATGCATATGTAACTGCATTCATAGTTGCTTCTCCAGTTGGCGTCTGATAAACTCCTAGCCCCAGACGTGGGATTTTGACCCCATTATTCAGTGTCGCATGAGATTGTAAAGTTAATGACATAGTCAAAGGCGTCCCTTAGGAAGTCACTTAATTTCATCTATTATTTTATGGTTCTCTTTGTAGGTCCGTAGACACAAAAATCCTGTTAGGAGTTTTTGCAGATGAAATGGACACAACAGGAAATGATACGACATAAGTATGGGAGTTAAATTACAATTACCTTGGAAAAGGGAGAACTTAAAAAACAGGTATAGTCCTGTATTCTTTAATTTTGGGTATTAGACAATGCATATATTCATTTTTTACAGGCCTCCTTACCCTTTATTTTTATTTTTAGAGGGCTGAGGCTAGCTCTATTGTAAATGTAAGACTGGAATAGGTTACGATTCCTAAAATAGAAAGCCCGGAAGCTAAACAAATAATGGAGAGGGGTATAACTGCGTATTTTATCCATTTTTATTGTACTAGTAAATCTGCTATTCCTTAGTAGAATTATCTGATGGTTCTAGCAAATTGAGAGAAAAAGTGCTTTCAATGACTACAACATCTAAAGAAACCATCGAAAATGAATCTGGAATGAGTTCATCATTTTGGAAACCTATCACATACTTCTATCCTCTATTACACTATATTATACGTCACGGCAGCATTTGAACAATATCATATCAGGTACATCCGTCCTAGCGATCCATGCGATAGAAAATATTTGGAAAGAAACCTGAAAAATCTCTTTTAGTCTTAAGTCGAATTATCTTTTAATTGGTTCGAATAGATCCAGGTGGTTTACTTTAAACGGTTTGTAGCTAACCTGGAGCCATCCCGCCGCCGCCAGCTGATTCATTTCTTGCTATGCTCTGGTTTATCCCGCTGGTTCCTTCAATTTGGAGAGTCGTATTTTGTCCGCCTCCTCCTGTTTAATTTGTTTGGTTACCCTGTGCAATGGAAGTGTTTACCAAATGTCCTACTGACATCAGCAATGTTATTGCTAACAAAGATGTCACAATCGATAACGTGATTGATTTCATTAACCGTAGACTAGCCAATATACCATAAAAAGGCTTTTTTGTAGAGGGAAATCATTAGTAAAAAATGGCTATATGACTAGACTAAAATGCATAAATTCTATCTTGCACTTGTGACTTCAACAAATTGGTACTAGGTACGTTAATCTACATTATTATAATAATCGTAGTAATAATAGTCATTATAGCCCTCCTAAAGTTTCTGTTCCAGTTATTCTTTGTTGCCCCTCTTGGTTTTGATTCATTAGATTTAGAATTCATCAAAGGAAGCATGATTTCTTTGCATCCTTCGTGATAACACATCCAGCATTTCTTCGAAAATCCAAAAGAAGTATAATTTAGGATAAAAGTCTAGATAAGTAGTATGTTATTGTAACAAGCCGCAGGAGACTCAGCTAATGCCGTTGGGAAGAAGGGTCACCGAGCCGAGTCTTGGGTCATCTGCGGCGATACCTAAAGATTGACACTCGGACCTTCTGTGAAATATACTATTTAGATATAACAATGAAAGAATTATCAGAGTAAAAGATTGTTACTCCCCCTTTTTTATAGCATAACATCCAGAAGGACTTAGCTATGACTAAAGGCGAATACCCCGAGAGGCATAGCTGGTGGCTAAACGAACTAGAATCTCTAGGAATCAATACAAGAGAAGAGAGACAACTAAAGGACCCCAGAACGACAAGCGAGTTGACAATGGATATCAAACAGATGTTTTACGAGGAATATAAGAGAGCATTTAACGAAGGCTAATGTCTAAGCAGAATTCATTCTTTTAATCCACACCAAGTAAGAATTTATTCCGCAGGAGATCCAACAGTGTACCAAAGTTGGATCTCCTGCAGGATTATGCCGTATAAGGGGGACCATTAACTGCCTTGTTCTCAAATGTTCAATTTATAGCGTTTCGACTATATAGTAACTAATTGACAAGTTGGTAATCTCACAATACTATTGACGTATAAACCCTTTCTTTTCCATGTAACTCTCTCGTGCCCACCGTTCCAGTTCCCTGTCAGATAGTTCGTTCCTCGCTCTGAAGATAGATTCTGCATCTTTTCCTACGGGATTTCTTAACTCTGGGTTGGGTGAATTCGCCGCATTTAGTATTGTGTGAGCCACTTTGGAAGGATGAGAAGAGTGAGCACTGATTGACTCAAATCCTTGGAAGACTCGTTGCACCATATTGGCATACGGAGATTTGTTTGGATCAAATCCTTTGGCAGTCTTCATATTATCCATAAAGTTACTACCTATAAATCCTGGTTCAATTAATATGACATTTATGCCAAAATCAGCTATTTCTTGTCTTAGGGATTCTGTGAACCCTTCTATGGCAAACTTGCTTGCATGGTATGCTGTGGTAAATGGGAACAATCCTACTGTCCCGCCAACAGAACTAATGTTTACGATTGTGCCATTACCCTGCTTTCTCATTGTTGGTATCACTGCTTTAGTCGTTCTCATTACACCAAAAACATTTGTTTCAAACTGCTGCTTTATCTCCTCAAGGCTTGATTCTTCAAGAGAGCCAAATAGGTCATAGCCCGCATTGTTGACTAGAATGTCTATCCTATCATTTTCTTTTACAATATTTTCGATGGCATCATCTACAGACGAATCACTGTTTACATCTAATTGAGTAACATTAAGGGGGATATTTTCCTTTAATGCAATTTCTCGTAGTCTATCACTCTTGTTTATATTTCGCATAGTTGCATAAGTAGTAAATTGATTTCTCGCTAACAGTAGAGATGTTTCATAACCTATTCCACTCGAACTGCCTGTCACAACAGCCACCTTTGTCATGTTTATAGTCTGACATCGAATTATATGAGCATAGCGACAAGCAGATCGACTAAACAAAGATATAGTATCTTTATTAAATCAAACTATGGCTAATGTAAATCAGCCAGAGTTTGAAGGTAAAGTCGCCATTGTCACTGGCGCCGCTAGCGGTATCGGACGTGCTACAGCAACCCTTCTCAACTCCCGTGGTGCTTCGGTTGTCGCCGAAGATATCAAGCCAGAAGTCGATGAACTTACACACGGTAACGAACGAATTGCAACAATTATTGGTGATGTGTCTAGCGAGGAGACAGCAAAATGCGCAGTCGCTTTGGCAATCGAGCGCTTTGGCAAGGTCGACATTCTAGTAAATAATGCTGCGACTATCATTTACAAGCCTGTGGTCGATATGACGACAGAAGACTGGGACTCTATCATGGCAGTCAATGTACGAGGATGGTTCCTCCACTCCCGGGAAGCGCTCCGTGCTATGATCCCTAACCATAGTGGGTCAATTGTAAATGTTGGTTCGTACGCCTGCTTCTATACATTTCCTCAAATCGCAGCCTATGCGGCCTCCAAAGGGGCCATTGCACAGCTGACCAGAACTTTAGCAGTAGAGAATATCTCCCATGGCATTCGTGTCAATGCGGTTGGATCCGGTGATGTCGTAACAGATCTCCTCAATAAGATTAATCCAGATGGACGCAAATTCCTGAGTGAACATGGCAAACGCGCTCCTATTGGACGCGCAGCCCAACCAGAAGAGATTGCTGAAGTTATCGCTTTCCTAGCATCAGACAGGGCAAGCTTCATTGTTGGCTCTATTCTGATGGCTGATGGTGGCTATAGTGTAATAATTCAATAGCACGGGCCATATCTCCTTTAGTCTTCAGTGTGGTATCTAAATATCATTTATAGAAACTGCATAGAAATATGATGTATTCTTCGCATCCTTAGAATTAATTATTCAATATGACTATGTCAGAAGGGTATTCTGACAACAGCTTTATACACGGAGTTTGGCTACCTTGTCGGACCTACAGTTATATCACTACTATCATAAGTAGAGCTGCAATAAATGCAGCAAATTATAGCAAAGATACCCTGACCCTTCAGACTCGGAATCATCGGAATCAAATATGTTATGCGTATACGTAAAATAAGAGCGTTCTACTTTCCCTTCAAGGAATTAAATTTTCCTCCCATCTGGATTTACTAGTATATCTCCATTTGTCTCGTCTACTTTCACAGTATATGAATTGAGGTTTGTTGCCCATACTGTTGCATCTGAAACTATTCCATTTCTAACATCGAATAATGCATAATGCCATGGACATTTAAGGTCATATCCGTTAAGCTCACCTTCATCTAATGGCCCACCCTCATGTGTACAGATCTCATCAATTGCATACACTTTCCCTTCAACCATAGATAGGACAATTTGTTTTCCATTGGCTTCGACTTTAAGCATGTCTCCTTCTTTCAAATCATCTTTATTCGCTACCTTTTGAAACTTTTCTGCAGACATACCGGTATTAAAGGCCTATTGGATTTATATTATTTGAGCTGTGGATAGGATAGAAGAAGAATTTCAGATGATTATGGACATTAAATATTGTAGTTTAGGAACTCAATTGCCCCTAAAATTAGCCGCAATACAAAAATACTTCAAATTTGACATGGTGTGGTAAGGGTATGTCACTACTTATTAACTTGTGTTTGCTAACAATTTTTATTATTCTCTCATTAGACGTTGGCACTGTAAACATGCAGGATAAGTTTTTCGAAACTGCTAGTGCACAGGTCTTCAATAATACAGAGTGTAATTCAGAATAAAATGGCAATTTAGTACGAAGCATACCAGTTAATATCCAAGAGTTTTTACGGATTTACATTTATGAAAACAGACTGTTAACTTATAATTATGGTTATAATTGGTTTTGGTTACTGGACAACCGGAATTGCAACCATGCCGCTCACGACCATAACCAAGCTAAGTATTTCAAGGATAGGTATGTCCATGTCTAGGTTGTAGAAGTACTCGAATTTTCAGTGGTTACTCCAATCCGAGCTAGGTGGACTGACCAATAATTGTAGCACTTTAGATTGATATTTTCTAAAAGATTTCATCTGATTGATTTGATGAATTATACGAAAAGTTACTAAACTTTCCATAAATAAATTCCATATATCTTCCGACAGCTTCAACTGCATTTTCGGCTTTGTCGTTAGGAACATCTATTTCTGATTCATGAATAATATCATTTCTTAGGTCGATAGCTTTGGTTACGTTATCTATCAATTTCTTGTAGTCGTCTGTAGGAAATATTTTTCGTAAGACTGTACTGACAAGACGTCTAAGATTAATTCGAATGACTTCCTCTTGGATTATCGGCGGACTATTCTGAGAATAGATACTGAGATATGTTTTAATTATAGATTCTAATGCTGCTACTGAAAGGATAACCGCTAAGTAATAATCAGCCCGTTCTAGTGCATTTTTGGCGTCAAGATATAGATGAATAAAAGGAAATTCGGGTAAGTCAGATATTAAGGATTCGCGTAGAGCTTGTACAACATTTTGACTATGGTCGGATCTCATTTGAACAATTCCTTTTGCAGCATATGACTGATCGAAGGAATCATCATCCACTGACTTGTATATGAAGATGTCTTCTTCCCTTACTTTAGTTATCCAGTAATCATAAGTTATTTGCCTGTATTTAGTAACTAAAATATTCGTTGCCTTTATTGCTACTCTAAACTGTTCTTCAAAGTTTATTTCTTTCTTCATACTAAATCTTACCTTTGTATATCTAAATCGTCCAAATGGATCCTTGTTTATTTCTGAATTAAGAACTAACTTTCTTCCCAATTCATGTGCACGTCTGTCAGAATTTATTCGTTTTATGGTTTCGGGCCTGTTTAATACTTCTTGATCATTCGACGATTTGACAAATCTTTCCTGATTAATATTCACATCTTGAGAAACGTCTACGTCTTTGTCGATTAATGAAGATTCTACTTCTGGTACTATCTCTTTTCCGTCTTTAGTTTTATACTTGGTTACAAATATCGCGCCGGCTATTTGACTTAAATTATCAACGCTTATCCATCCAATATGTCCTTTTTTATTCATTGCCCATAAGGTAGCTATGTTTTCCAATTCACCCTTCAAAAAACCCCTATATGGTAATCTTTCATCAAAGACCTTAGGCAGTACTTTGGTAAGGTTTAGTGTTACTATTTCATTTTTGTCAAGCTTCATCTGATAATCGCCGTCTGGCAACAATAGACAAAATGGAAGGGAAAATACTAAGGGCATTATAGCTAGCTATGGTGATGCATTGTTGAATATATTTTTCTGTTTAGGCTTTGTTATTGCATTATGAATTGGTCTCAGAAACCATGCTTGTCGAATAAGCTCCTGACTTGTCATAACTATTGTTGGTTCTGTCCTCTCCAGTACTCTTCCAAGGTCACATCAATATCAGGCAACTGATATCGTGTGATAATGGAACATAATTGAGATGGATAGTCTATTTTTAAATTGTAATAAGATATTACTTATTTGAAGAAATCTGTGGTATCTTCAGGAATTTTCCTGGCAAAGATATGACTAGTCATAGTTCATTTTTGGGGAATTGATTATACTGATACACAATATGTATCATTATCTTTCTATCTCATTTGATTTTTTAGTTTGAGCTTTTATAACCAACTCACCGTTAAATACCCACTTGGCGCTGCCTAGGTTTTGTCCTTGTGGACCAGACGCCTTCGGAACATCTACTTCCAAATTTCTAAACCCATACGATATTACGGCTTCCTTTCCAGTCAGTCTGTCAAAAAGTTGTCCCACGAGATCTGCCCACTGATTCGCTTGTTCTTGTTTTTCATACTGTTTGCCTTCACTCATATGTCTAGGCATTCTTTCATGCTTTATAACCGTTGCAAGCAAGAACCAACTAGTGCCTAATTTTTATCATTCACCATTCTTTGTGCCTTATTTGTTAGTCATTAGTGTTAGCACTATTGGTTTCCTAAGAGATCATTTAAATTCTACTCTGTAAGCAAATTACACCCATATGATTGAAGGGGCTAATAGTGCATGGGAACCGTAACAACTACTACTATCACAAACCATTCGATCAAAGCTGAAAAGCTCACATTAACCATCCTCGTAACAGGATGTAGTGGATTTATTGGAAGTCATCTGGTTAACAGATTGATAGCTGAAGAAGGAAATAAAAATTACAGAATTCTATGTATGACACGTAATCTAAATTCTATCGAAGGTCTTTTTGAAGAAAAAGGACAAGATGTCAAATATATCGCGGCTGATGCCTCCAAATGGTCCGACCTCATTAAAGCAATGACTGGAGTTGACATAGCGTTTTACCTCATTCATTCCATGGAAGGTTCTTCAAAAGATTGGAGAAAATTTGCAGAACGTGATCGTATAGCCGCAAAGAATTTTGCGGAGGCAGCAACAGAATGCAAGGTAAAAAGAATCATATATTTAGGAGGACTTGTTCCCGACAAAAATGAACAATTAAACAAACAAGAAGAATTATCTGAGCATATGAAGAGTAGAATTGAAGTTGGAGAAATTCTGAAAACATCATCTGCCAATGTCACAATATTTCGTGCGGCTATTATCTTGGGTCAAGGTGGAGGCTCTTTTCAGATGTTACAATACCTCGTTGAAAGACTTCCACTCATGATAACCCCAAAATGGGTCTTGACAAAATCGCAACCGATAGCGTTAGACGATGTTATAACGTATTTGGTAAAGTCTATTGAATCAAATGATATCGAAGATGGATCATTTGATCTTGGTGGACCGGATGTGATGACGTATATCGATATGATGAGACGCTACGGCAAAATGCTTAACAAATCTATAAAGATTATTATCATCCCCTTTCTTACGCCTAAACTGTCTTCTTACTGGATTGATCTTATTACCCCTGTCAAGGCTTCTCTAGCACGACCCTTAATAGAAAGTCTGAAGCACGAAGCAATAGTAAGAGATAGCTCAGTCTTAAGCATTATCCCCTTCAAACTAAAAACATTTGAAGAAGCAATAAATATAGCAAGAAAAGAGGAAAAGAAGCAAAAAAACAATATTTACAAAAGAAAGGAACTGGTGACACACTCCACAAGTAATAAAATTCTAATTGTATCATTGTTATTGTTAGCAGCAATAGGTTCTACTTACTATTTGCTAGATGGTAGGCCTGACATATTTGGTACAAACTGGTTAATACTTAGTGGTGTATGGTATTTTGGCATAGCATTTTCAATCTTTTTTGTAAGAAATGGAGCAAGATTGGGTGCTATGATTGCAGGTGTAATCGGTTGGCTGACGCTTGCTTTCTGGTTAATCGATAATATATTTACAATATCTGGTAATTCACTTCTAGCTAGTTCACCAGGCATGGAAATGACAATCAGAAATTTTATTGGTGCTGTTGTAGCAGGATTTGTTGTCGCATCTTCTCATAATGTATTTCACAAAATTAGAATTTATGGATTGTAAGATAATGATTGTTGGGCATCGGTATGAAAACTTGGTCTTTTTTGTGCTATTGATCTATAGTCACTAAATATGCTAAAGGATATAGGTTAGCGATACGACTAAGGAGAAGCTAGGCAAATTCCAGAGCGATGTTCAAAGGTTTAGAGATGATCCGAGAAATATCTCTATGACAGTTGATTACAAAAATATTGTCAGTGCCATTTTTATTTATAAACAGTCCCAAGAACTTTGTGAAATATACAGTAATATTTTGGACCTATCATATGTAGAGTGTTATATTCCATCTAATTAGAAAGGACTACGAAGGTCATTAAAATAAATATTAATCCAAACATTTCTTGACAAGATGAACCTGTAAAATAGTAGATTAGAACGAGACATAGATTCTATTCTTGCTTCAAGATACTTGTAGTTGTTTATTTGTATGGGTCTTCTATAACTACGCGGTCTTCTCTGATATCCACTATTTGCTTTTACGGCTTTTGACACCTTGAACACCAAAATGTCACGCGGGAGCTTGATTGTCTATCCATAACTATTTTAGTACCACATACCCAACATGGTCTACCAGCCCTTCTAAAAACCCAGTGTCTGAAATCCCATTTATTAGATGTTTCTCCCTCTCGTCGAGGCCTAGTACGTCCTGCATTGAGATAGCCAGCTTTTAATACCCCTTGAATTGACTCAAATAACCTCTGTTGCTTAATGAGAGAAAGACCATTTGCAGACTTGAACGGCCAGAGCTTTTGTAAAAACAGTATTTCTGATTTGTATTTATTACCTATGCCCGCAACAAAAGTCTGATCAAGCAAAATATCTGCCAATTTCATATTTCCTCTCTCTTTAAATCTCTCTTTTGCCTTACTTATATTAAATTTTGATTTCAAAGCATCAGGACCTAATCTTTTGATAGAGTCATGAAGCAATGGGTTATCTTCTGTAAATTGAAGTATAGGACCATTAAATTGAACGGCCACATGAGTATCTGTGACCAAGATAAGTCTCGTTCTGGAATCATCTTGAATACTTCTAGTAGTTTTCAGATCGAAGTTCTTGAATTCTTTTTTTGCTAGGGTACCGTCAACACTGCCTAATTTGCTCTTCTGTAATTTTCGTTTCCAAATAATACGTGGAGGAGGTTTTGCTTTTCCGCTATCGTACTCGGCGCGTTTGTAAATTCGCCATTTTCCCCACATCATCATATGATTGCGTAGATATACATTACCTGAAAAATGGATAATGATATTCTTGCCATAAGTATCGAGTGACAAGACTTTTGATCCTATTATTTTTTCTTTTAAGTGATTTTCAATAGCTTTGCCTCGAAAGTCTACAATAGATTTTCCTACTATAGACTCTGCTATTTTATCTGCAGTACGTTTCACTTCTGGCCCTTCAGACATACTTTATTTTCTTATAGAGAATAATTAGCGCCTAAAATCAGGTACAATAATATTTATTTGTCCTTAAAACCTCTAGAGCTTTCAAGGCGCTTTTTTCTTTGTCTTTTATCTCAAGCATTATATCAAAATCTAGATCTTGTGTCTCTTTTAGAAATCTTTTAAACAATATAAGATCAATTGATTCTGCGTGTCTGCCCTTTCTTCCTTTGTTTTCTTCTCCATTTACCTTATTCTGACTACTATAATCAACAATTGGCAAACCATCACTGCATATATTCCAAGTAGACATAGCTTTTTGGAGAGCTATTAGCATAGGTTCTTCATTATTCAACAGCTCATGATGAAAGACATCAAAAACGATTGGGATACCTGTCTCTTGGTTGATGCTAAAGCAATCTCTCAGGTTATAAAGATGATCATCATTTTCTATAACTAGTCTTTTTTCAATTGAACAATCTACAAATTTGCTAATCCTATTAAATGTTCTGATAAATCTATCAATTGCCTCTTGCTTGTTTTTGTAAAGCCCTCCTACATGTATTTGTATTTTTGCTGTTTCATCAAGACACATTGCATCTAAAATACTGCTATGATATTTCAATTCATTAATACTACTCTCTACAGTCTTAGTATTCGGGGAATTTAGAATAACAAACTGGTCGGGATGCATAGAAATACGGACATTGTGTGATTTAATGAAGTCACCAATTTCCTCAAATGCTGACCGATAAATCCTACGCCAGTTTAATTTACATATTGGATGAGAAGCAAAAGGAATAAGGTCTGAGCTAATTCTAAAAAATAATAAGTTGTTTTTAACATTATATCTTAGGATTTGATTTAAGTGTATTAAATTATCCTTAATGGTTTGAACTAATCTATTCTCGGAATATGATGCTAGTCTGAATGTAGATGGAGCATACCTCGTAATGCTATTGTTAATGCAAGGATATCCTATTTTCATATAACACTCATCCTGAAGAGACAGACAGCACCTGCCACAAGCCGGACCTTAGGATTTTAGACCTTTTTCTCGGTTATAGTTAAGGTTGAATAATGAGTCCCAAAGATTAAGTGTCGCCATTTTTCGAAATTACCGAAACTAAACCTATTTTTGTGTTTTAGTATCTGTTTGAACAAAATGGCTGTCAGATCGAAATGTGGGGTAATTCCAATTCTCACTAATAAAATATTGGATTCAGCAGCGATTGTCATGACCTATCGAATCTTGTATCAATTATCGATGTTCCTCTATTGGTAAGTGTATAGCAATTCGTCATTCTCTTTGAGTAAAACTGTGCGTTCATAAGAAAAAGGAAAAAATGTCCTGCTACTTATCCTGCCAAATTCCTATCGAATTTTTTTGCGGGTCTTTTAATACAGCATAGTAACCTTCGGATATCTCTTGTTTATCTTTTACAACTCTGGCACCTATCTGTTTTGCTTTGCTTATATAATCTCCTATAGACTCCACTTTTACAAATTGTGTAGACAGCTGCTGTGGATTTTCTTTTTGTGTTAACGCTCCACTAATTCCAGCATTTTTATCATATAGTATCCTTGTGTTTCACCTTTCTCAAATAGCCAGCCAAACAATGAACCATAGAACTTCTTTAGGTTTTCTACATTGTCTGCTGGAATTTCAAAGTGTCCTACTTGGTGATTATTTGATGACGACATTATTTTTTAATCACTCTCATTTCAGAGCCTTCCTCTCTTTTTGAACCCGAAACATACTCTGACTCTTTAACTATATCCCGCGGCCATGCTTCCTGTATGTTGTCTGCATTTGTATAGTATTCACACATTTTTTCGATTGGTGCATTAATCTTTGTTTGATATTGGACTTTTGTCATTTCGGTAAAATCTGTATTATATTATATTAAAGAATTATCTATCATTAACAAATCCTTAGGCACTAGGGAGGGAATTATCAAGTTGGCACTATGCAGCCAGATTGCCACTAGTTTAAATATTATTTTGAACAATTGAAAATTATGAAAATAAATAACAAAATTCCATGGGGACTGGCTACAGGGACCTTAGGCATAACTATTGCCGGTATATTCGATGGTACAATGATGTTGGGCATAGCAAGTATCGTAGGTGGAGCACTAGCATTAGTGATGGCACTTTTAGCAAAACAACAAATAGAGAAAAAGAAGCTGAAACCAGAATTAATGTTGGAACTAAGATAAGATAATTATAATCCCAACTTTTTTATTTTTTCTCATTTTAACAGTAACCCATAGCTTAATCAGTTAGGCACCATGGGTGTTTGCAGGCACTAGTTTTTATATTAGATAATAACGGAGATATTATGGTAAACAAGAAAAACCCTCAAAGACAATTTATATTGTATTGCTCTTTGGCGGGTTTCATCAGCGCATGGGCAATTTCTGGTCTCCTAGTCTTAGTTGACATCGTTTCAGGCACACCTGCTGGAACTTTTTTTGCTGTTATTGGAATGTCATTAGGATTCAGTGATCCTGCTTCGGCACAGTACATAGGCTTCATACTACATGTGCTAACCGGAACGGCTGCTGGCAATATATTTGGACAAGTTTCACTTTTCTGGTCCAAGATTGCACCCTATAACTCAAAAGAAGGTTTGGTCAGAGGAATGATTGTTGGTATGGCCTTGTGGGCCATATTATTTGTTCCACTCGCCACATTTGGAATTCAGCCTAGGCTTGATTCATTTGCCTACTCTGCACCTAACCAATATATTTACAATATAGCTGGTCACTTTCAAGAATTGTATCCCATTATTATAGGAGGATCACTTGTATTTCACTTGATATATGGTGCGTTGGCTGGTTTTATCTCCGGTCGTATGGCAGAGATAGCAATATTTGTAAAAGTTGGAAATAATGCAATAGCAGAACCATGAAACTTTCATTTTGAATTACCTCTAGATTGCTTGAATCAGAAGCAGTATAACGATAACAACATCTCGATGCCGGATTAAACATGGTATATATCAGAAACAAAAGAGTAAAGGGTATAGACTATGCATATTTGGTACAAAGTGTGTGGGATCCCAAAAGGAATACCTCTCGACAACAGGTGATAAAATATTTAGGCAATGCGTCACAAGTAACAATTGAAAATATACCACAAGAATATAGAAATGATTCAAAGATTCTAACGTTTATTTCTGCATTTAGTTCTTTTCAAGAGGAAAAGAAAATACTAGTTTCAAAGATTCAAGAAGAAATGTTTTTGCATCTAACCGATTGCAATATTGGTGGTCTTATTAGTCTTTATGAAAAATATTCAAAATTATTTGGCTTGACTGAATTTTATGATAAACTGTTCAAACCTACAATGTACAGAATTGGAGATTTGTGGGAGCAAGGAAAATTAGATGTTGCAACTGAACATGCTAGCACCAATACTGCAATTAGCTTGATTAAGGCAATAAATGAACGTATAACAACCATGACAAGAATTAGAAAGAACGGAATATCTTCTAGATATAAAACAGTAGTTTGTACCCCCGATGGTGAGCTACATGGTTTGGCTTGTAATATGATAGAATCACTCCTTTTAAGCAAAGGATTTAAGGTATACAATATTTCAACTTCTATTCCCACAGAATATATTATAGACTACATGCGTGACCTGCAGCCGGATATTGTCTTTATCTCTATTACTCTTGTAGAAAATATCAAATCAGCAGAAAGGCTAGTCCAGCAAATTCACCTAAAGTACAATAATAAACTTCCTGTGGTGGTGGGAGGCTCAGCATTTTATAGCTCAGACTGGAACCCCCAGAGTGAAATTAATGCCCTTCTTATGAAAGATGCTTCATTTGATGATATAATGAAATTAGTTAAAACAAATATTTCCAAGTAAGTCGACCAAGCCGAAGGGTTAGCGCTTCTCTCTATTTCCTGACTACATTACAATAGCTTTTTTATATGATTCTTGGAGTTCATAGCTTTGGGCTCGATTTTCAAATGCGACAGGTATGGAGAGATAGATGAAACCATTTCTAAGGCACACGCTACTCTCTTTTATATGGACACTATGAAATTTTGTAGGAAGTGCTCTGATGAAATATGGAACTATGCCAAGAGCGGAAAGCGTGTAGAGGGTTAACGACAGTTGTTGTTTATTTGGTCTTATGCATTAATTGGTTTAGTGGGAGGAATTATCTCGACCGCAGCTATGACTCTAACCGAAATTCCATCATGGAGAAAATGGGGTCTCCACGGTGTCTTTGAATGGCACGAAAACCATATCCTATCAAATCGTTTGCTACGTCCTTTTTCTTATCGTATTCGTAAGGATGAAAATAAGACAACCATTCATTTCAGGGGTATATTCTTTCTTCATTTCGTAAATGGTGGGCTAGCAGGAATTGCCTTTCCATATATTGTTTATTTTGTGCTTGCTCCATTAGGAGCCCCCAACATTACGCAAGTGTATCTACTAGGTATACTTTATGGTTCTATCTTGTGGCTCCTTACACTAGCACCGATACACAAACCAATAACTGGCCTTTCACCATGGAACCACCCTCTGGGTCATTCACCAGCACTGGCAAGTTTCGGTGGACATCTCGCATACGGAATTGTTCTTGCAGCTATCGTGGTGACTCTTACTGCGTAGTGAACATATGGTGTTGTGCGCACGTATGTTTCCTTAAAAGATAAAAGGAATATTTCTTGCTCTCAAGTTTTCCTTGTTTAAAAACATCTGTATATATTTTTATTAATACTGGGTTCCTTCTTTCGTGTTTTTAATTGCCTCTTTCAGTAGCGCTTCGTAAATTGATATTGCTGCGGTCACACCACTGGCTACTGCAAAGACAATAAAATGTCGGTCAGTATCAACATCTCCAACAGCGTAAACATTGCGTATTGTAGTTTGTTGTGAGGAATTTACTTTGATAAATCCTTCATCTCTTTCTAATTCACACCTAAGCTGTATGGCGATTTGGTTTTGAACCCTATAACCAAGATGATAAAAAATTACATCCGTTTCATACCGTCTACCACTCTGACAAGTTATATTCTTGATGTATCCGTTCTCATCACCAGAAATTTTATTAATATCATCATCTTTGATTATTTTAAAACCTAAACTTTCAGCATCCTCTCTATCTTTATCTGATAATTCATATTTGCCTTGTATAAACACTGTAATCTCTCTAGTCCAACCAAGAAATTCCTTAGCATAGGAAATAGCATTTTTTCCATTCGTAATAATTGATAGTTTCTTATTGATACTTTGAAAACCATCACAATGAGGACAATGCCATGCGCTGTTTCCTTCAAACATTTCAAAATTTCTGACATTAGGTTTAGAATCATGTACTCCTGTGGAGATTACGAGATATTTTGCTTTGACTGTATACTCTCCAGAATTTGTACTCAATATGAAATGACTATTACTATTGTTGTTATTTTTGTCATAAACGCTTTCTACCCTGACAACTTTTTCCCTGACAACTTTGATTGAATCATACTGAAGGACATCTTCCCAAGCCTTATGGATCAACTCTTCTGGTGAACTATTTTCAAAACCTAAGTATGCATGGACATGCTTGCTTTTAGAATTTCTTGTGGGGCCGTTATCAAATATTACTGTCTGACGAAGATATCTTCCAAGCAGCAAGGCAGCAGATAATCCGGAAAACCCTCCTCCAATTATTGCTACATCAAACACTTCTTGGAACTTTTGGCGTTTTTGATTTGATTTGTCAATGATATTGTTTATCCCTTGATTGTCTGGCAATACTGATGTTCTTTGGTTAGAATTATTGGATGTCACATCTGCTATTAGAAAAAAACTAGTGGTATAAGAGTCAACTGAAAGAGACACTTATACCGAAATCGGTCACGTTACCTAATGTCTCGAAAGTAAGGTAATTTAGTTCACCGCATTTCTTACACGAATATGCTAACATAAGAGAATGTCCAAAAAGTTACTTTATGAATAATGTAATTCTAGTGACTGTAAAATAATAATACTAAACCTTGGCAACACACCTAATCTCAATCATGAGCTCGGGGAAGGCAAGACGTTGAATCTGCACAATTGTGCTTGCGACATTGGGGGTCCCAGAGAATATGTCCTTCCTACATTTGACTGCGGCAGCGAACGCTGTATTCATGTCGGTTACAAAGAGTATCTCATCAACTATATTATCTATCGTCGCACCATACTGTGCTAGGATCTTTTTGATATTAGTATATGCCTGACGCATCTGAGTTTCCATATCTCCAAGACCGACAATTTTGCCTGTCTCGTCATGACTTACCTGACCAGATACATAGATAGTATCCCCAACTTTTACTGCCTGAGCATAACCGTATTCTTTCTCCCATGGCATACCAAAACTCTTTGTTTGCTTGTCGATGTTCAAAATAAATTCCTCCTCAGTTATTTTCTAAGATTGCCGTATATCTAGTTTAGTCCTTCATGTCCAAGTTGCCATATACATCGTTCATCGCTCCTGCAACGCCTATCAAACCGTGAGATAACCTAGCCGCAAGAACCAAAAGAAACGGAAAGATTGGACAAACGCTACTCATACTCAATCGGCACGGTTGAATCCTCCATTACAAATTTAATACTTCTATATATCATATTTTCCAATATTACTATGACGTTATAGAAAATCTAGCATCCTGGGAAGACTCAGCGAAAAAACAGGCCAACCTTCTAGTTGGGTCTCCGTTAGTTTTTCTCTTCAATTAGTGAGTGCGAGATTAACAAGGTTAATCATTTCTTTAATATGAGTCGAGAGAAAATTATACTTCCTCGGTGCATATGACAAAATGAGTTGTGCAGGACATCCCACAATCTTCATTCCAAATGGTGTTCATGTAGGGTCTCCCACGGCCTTATACAAATCTTTATAATTTTTAATTTTTGCTAACTGCGATTATTCGTTCTTTTTAGTTTCACAATCATCTGCTACAATATCACCATCTCGAGAAAAAATGAAGGAGATATCTTTTCCGGAGCCACAATTAATTATGTCTGCCTGTCCATCGGGCTCATTAGGTTTATCATTTTGGAAAATGACATCATTACCCTGTCCGCCGTCGATCTCGTCTAGCCCACTACCACCATACATATGATCATTACCATTGTCGCCGACTAGGTTATCATTGTCACTGTTACCATACATGAAATCATCTCCCTCGCCAGCAGTTAATTCATCCGACCCATCATGACCATACCTAGTATCATTTCTAGCTTGACCATTCATCAGGTCATTGCCAGTCGTCCCATTCATGAAGTCGGGACTACTAGTACCTATCATATTATCATCTTTATCACTTCCGACGCACCAATCGATTAGGGTACTAGTCAAGCATTGATTTTTCTCAGCCTCTATCATAACATAATAAGTATTAATAGAAACGAGGATAATTATTATCCCATCCAAAATTAGTAAACCCCTAATGAGCCAAGAGTAATTACTTTTATTAGCTAGACGTAAATTCTTATACCTATCTTCTTTTTGATATTCTTCACTGTAGTAACTCTGTCGATATTCTTCATCCTGATATCTATAATAATCATTATAGAAATTCTTGTGAAATCTGTCAGAGAGCATTTTTTCTAGCCTCGAGCGCTCGTCACATATTATTCGATAGATCTGGGCCTTTGTAAATTCAAGAAGTTCCGGGCGAATCTTTTTCTGGGATACAAGTACTGCCAAGATACCTATTGTAAAAAGAAATACTAATGCTATACTTCCATAGATTCCAATAAATTTAGTAAACGAAATTATTCCTAGAATATAGACTATTCCGAACACGCTTAAGGAGAACAGATTCATGGAAAGACCATATTTTGTGAAGTACGAATAAAAAAGAGCTCGCTGGACGAGCCAGCTATCTTTCTGTACGTCAATAAATTCAAAAAAAATATTCAATAATTCAAATCTCCTAGGCTGTTGATATCTGCCTGGAGCCCCCTCTGAGGGGGCATCAAAAATGACACCTAAACTACTGATGATATAATTATCTACCTCTTCCTCAAACTTAAAAAACAGTTTATCAACCTTAGTGTGAATTCCCAAGTATTTTATGAAATAACCAATAGCAAAACCTATGGCTGTTAGAGAGACAATTGTAAGATAATCAGGTACATCGCCTAGTAGAGGTGTAAATAGACCGGTTAGACTTTGTAAAGATCCTTCCGACCATTGAAAATAAATTAACCATATTACGATGACAAAATATACCCCGCTTCCATACGCAATGTATCTCTCTTGCTGATCTAAAGGTGAATCAATTTGCAACCAGCATATGCAATAAATATTATACTATATATTTTTTGATTTATCCTTTGACTCAACGTAAAAGTAGTGACTATGTATCTCTATCAGAACTTTTCCTATAAACCAAGCGCTTTCATGTCCCAACATCAATTAACAATATAACAAAAATTCTGCTGCTCAGTAACGCGAACGCGATTTATATATGGATCTACTCAATCCAGCCTAGAGAGATGAATACTAGTAAGATTGATTGGGTTTGACGTCTTATCGGAATAATTTCGGTAAATATCGATTCCTCTCCATTACCTGTGCCTAGCCTTGTGTTCCTCGATAAGAATCTTCACTGTATCCTCTAATGAGCGTTCTTTTCCATCTTTTATAGTGTACTCTGCGGCTATTCTTAATAAAGCCTTCTTGGTTTCCTCGCTTATTTTCATGGTTGAAACCATTTCATACTCCTTATACAAACAATACTAACCTTCTTATAACTATAAGGTATACTAGGTATACACATATATAGTATACTGGGTATACCATTCATATGACTATTGAAAATTTAAATGCAGTAGTTATATCTACCGGTGAAGGATTTTTGTCAGGAATACTAATAGGCTGGGCCCTGAAAAAGGCAATTAAAATATTTGCCGTCATAATTGGATTATTCTTGGCTGGTCTTGCCTATCTACAATATAAACAAATAGCCTCTATAAATTGGGATAGATTAGAAAAAGCATCGGAAGGAGTGGTTGGCACTCTTGTAAACGCAACAAAAATGTCTGACACTGACGGCCTATCGACAATAACAGAATTGGTTATGCCAAATTTTGGTATCCCCTTTACAGGAAGTGTAGCCGCTGGATTTACTATTGGTTTTATGAAGGGGTAAGTAGGAGAAATGCGCAAACTCCGAAACAAAATAAGTAATCTACTTCATTTTACTACTGATATCAAAAAGAATAGTGGAGATAGTATCTTCAAAAATATCTATGGTCGTGATGTTATTAAACAGATTATGAGGATGGCACTAAAAGCAGAACAACCAGTTCATGTACTATTAACGGGTGAACCTGGGTGTGGCAAGACACAGTTCTTGGAAAATATCAAAGGTCACTATAAAGATAATGCATATTTTACTATTGGTGCTCATTCTACAAAGGCTGGAATGTTAAATTATTTATTCGATAAACGTCCAAGGTTTCTGTTAATAGATGAGATAGAACATATGCCAGCAAAAGATCAAGCTGTACTCCTAAGCCTAATGCAATCCCAAATAATATCCGAAACTAAATTCGGAAAGACAAGACAAACGGAATTGAAATGTGCTGTATTTGCTACTTCTAATGGTACAAAAAAGATGTTAGATCCATTGTTATCTAGATTCGTGGTCGTAAAAGTTGAAAACTATAATTATGCAGAATTCATGAAAGTGGCAATGAAGGTACTTATGGAGAGAGAAAATGTTGAAGATGAAAGTCTAGCGATGAAAATAATAGATGAAGTCTGGCAGAAACGTACTGATATGGCAAATATACGTGACGTAATAAAAATTGCTAGACTAGTAAAGAATATTTACGATATAGATTTAGTATCAAGAACTATTTTGTCATTGGATACTTTCTAGTCTTCTATTGTGCAATTTATATGAGGTCGGCATTCTCTGCATGATCTTATAATATACAACGTATCAAGTTAATTGGTCGAATATTGTTTCGGCCTTCTACGCATTCCATTGAATCAGAGATTAGTCTTTTTCAACGTCACATACTAAATTTCCTTCACTATTTTCTTCGCATGTTCCGTAACGTTCTCCCTCATCAAGTTCGTTGAAGCCGGTGCTAATCTCGTAACCTTTGTCATTACATGCATTAAATCCATCTTCATATCCATTCATGAATTCATCTGTGTGCTGACTTGGTCCCTTACCAGGCTGGTTTATGTATCTATCTCCAGGATATCTGAAGTCTGCGTCGTCACAACCATGGTCGTATCCTGATTCGTATGGTGATTTCTCGCTAGCATGAACGCCAGTAATCGAACTTCCTATTGCTAGTGCAATAATAGCAGTTACTATCGATTTATTCACGAGTAATATTTATGTGAATAGTATTTACTTGTTATGTTTCTACATTGTTGAGTTGTAACAGTACAATTAGTATGGAAATTTGTACGCAGATAAAATATATTCATTCCACGAGGTATCCTTGAAGACTGGGATGACGTAATGCATTAAAACTCCTTAAATAATGTATAGTCATAACAGATTAGTGAAATCATTAGTTTTTAGTCCCTGTCATAGCTGCAACCGTCATCAATTTCTGATTGATTGAATACGTGTTCTCTTCTATATGCGGAGGCTGTAAGTGATGTAGAATCCTTGTTAAAATTATTTGGTTTAGCTTCTGGACTTAAGGATAATTGAAATTTATATACTGTGTCGGTAATGGCTATATCCGTATAATCTGTAATCTTTTTGTCAAGAATCTTTTCTGCCTCATTTAATATGATTCTCTCATAACTATCCTCAATATTGTTATAATCGGGAGAGTATGTATTTACAACAGGTAAATTATATACCAAAGCATTAAATTTACTAGCGTCTTTTCTCACTGATTCAATTAAAGATCGAAAAGCCAACAGAGTTTGTTACTATTCCTATACTGATGTTTTCGTTCCAGTATGGCTTTACCCAAAGCAGATTTAGGACTGGGTAAGGGAATTGTATATCTGTAAATATAGATATATCAGCTCAGCACGAAAAATATAGAATAACCGATGGCTGCTTTTAGCGCATATTCCTGAATTTGGTTCATCGGGGCATATAATCATACACCGAAATTGCGAAAATAAATGGGTTGTTATAGAAAATGATATAATTCAAGATTACTTAAATTGCATACATTGGTGTCTCTAATTTTAATTGTATTTATTATGTCTATATATTTGAACTGGTGAGTTTGCCATACTATAATCCTTATGCTAATGCCGAAGAACTAGATATTACCTGCCAATATATCTCGGTTGGAGCTAAATCTTGAGAACGATAACTCATCCAATGGTATTTCATTTAAGGATTTAATTCCAACTATGTTGGCATTTATAGGTGTTATAGTCGGTGGGTTTCTCACCTATTTTGTAGGTGTATTAAAGGAAAGACCTATTAAGTCTCGTGTGAGGCAGCTAGTCTACTACGAATTAATCATCTATAAAGAATTCTTACAAAACCTCAAACAAAATGATGAATGTCCAGAAAATGACGACTTTATACTTCTTGATATGACTAAAAAAGAAAAAAATGAACTAGAATTAAGACTAAACGATCTACTAATCTCACATTACTGGAGTATGACCTTCGAACAAAAGGTAGGCAAATTCAAATCTGACTCATTGTATAATCTAGAAACTGTTTACAGAGAATTTCGAGTTTTTACATTACATATATATCATGATTTTTTCATAGTCCCATGAACATGAAACTGTATGTCGTAAAAGGAAGTATTGCCTTCGTTGTAATGACTCTATTAGGGACAACGATTGCTGTGACGAATCTAGATGTGGTATTTGCTCCTACTAGCTTCCGTGCCCCAACGGCTATAACTGGAGACAATATCTATGTAGCATGGTGGACTAACAATACAGCCAATGGTAACGAGGAGGTAAACTTTAGAGCATCTAATAATGGAGGACAGACATTTGGAGAAAAGATTAATCTGAGCAATACTTCTAATTCTGACTCCTCTAATGTGGAGATAGAATCTGACGCTGAGAATATAGTCGTCTCATGGTGGGAAACGAATCAAACAAGCACCACACCGGTAATGAGGGTAAGTAATGATAACGGAGCGACTTTTGGACCTGTGTTACGGCTTGCACCAAATGGCACGATTGGGGTTTCAGAAGATGAGGAGGAAGAAGAATAATTATGAATAAGGGACACCTGCATTAGATCAGCACCGTTTTGTACTCCTGCGAATATTTTTTCCGGGAGGTAAATGCTGACATTTCGAATTAGGGAAATCTGTAATCAATAACAACAATCATGAAATACATCCGGAACGAGATAGGGGGAGGTGGTTTATTGTATAGTACCACAGTATCAACACAGAATAAATCATGAAAACCTGATATTTCGGGGCCCACTTGTTAGCCTCTTCTGTCAACCCTAATATACGTTAAATTCCCTAGAGTGTAATTACCATAAGTATACAAAATCTTGACTACAGCAACCGTGTTAGGTGGTATATTATTGGCCGCCCAAGTAGCATTGGGAAATGGGATTTCAAATTTGGCCTTGGTCAATCAAAGTGCTGAAGCCCAGATGATGGGAGGAAATGATACCGGTATGATGAAATCTGGAGATAGAATGACAAAGATGGATGGGAACATAACAGGCTCAGTCGACCTAATGAGTGTCATAAGCCAAGCTATTGGATCGAAAATAAATGTGAGTTTGAGTGATGCTGCAACAACTGCAGAAACCTCTGTAGGTAATGAATCGCACGCTGTATCAGCTGAGCTTGGAGAGAATAACGGATTTCTAGTTTACAACATAATGATCATAGATCCAAGCATGAACTTCAGCAAGGTAGGCGTTGATCCGGGAACTGGGGAGGTATTGCTAACTGTACCTATCTCAAAAGAAAAACACATGATGATGCATGGCACGGACATGAATAAACAAGGCATGATGGGTTCAGGAATGATGATGGGGCCTCCTGGTGGGATGATGGGAGGATACCCGGGCTAGAATTTTCTCTTATTTTTTGAAGCCTTAACCAATGTTGAATATAACTAGAAAACAATGGCGACCCAAAACTTGGTTACTCGCTTGCTTTGATCTTTTTTCCTGAGTTGTCAGGACCAACAAGATTTATTTATTATCTTCTCTTAGTAGTGTAATCAATAATGTTATCAAGAGTGTTTCTAATGGCGACATCAATACTAGTTATACTGGCACTTTATCTGTTACCTTCAGAAAAGCTTGGAAATAATTTCGTAGCTGAAATACCTGTATTTGCAAATCAAGGCGAAGAAATATCTCTTACGTTACATAATTCAAGCTTCGGATCTCTTACTTCAGGTAGCGGAAATCAAGTAAGTGTGTTTGCACAATACACGTTAAATGATAATTCTATTGCAGGTCAAACAATAAATGCCGTTATGCAAGTGTATGCGCCTAATGGGACATTGATAAGAACGTCATCGTTCCCTGGTGGGTTTGTTGCTCAAAGTTCTGGTGGGATCGAAGGGCTTGAAACAACGATCAGGGACAGGACGTTGCAAAGTGTAACCGCAAACGTAACGTTTAGGGATATATCCAAGTCAGAAATACTTTCAAATGATCTCCTGGTGGATTTGACCCTTGCACAAGAAGGAGGAACGTCTACAACACCTGGAGAGAGTACTGGAATCGGAGAAGAAGGATTATTTGGACCAAGTCCCTCCCAGCAATCAGGTCAAGAATTTGGTGAGAATACCGAAGGAGAAGGCGGAGATTCAGGCGAAGATGAAAGCCAGCAAGCGGATGATTTACCAAGTTTACCGCTAGGATAACAGAAAAAGAACAAAGAAAACGACATCCCTTGATATGAAGTAATACACCCGATTGATCTAATATAACAAGAAAATAGAAAATGAAACTTGTCAAACAGAAGTAAAAATGAAAACATTCTAAGTTGTGGAGGGCAAAACAGTATCTGAGTTGCCGACTAGGCCGAAGGCGGAATTATAATAGCATTACCCTAACGCCTTTAATCCATTTCATTCCTGAATTGATTATCAATAATGCAAATTGGAATTAAAATGCAAGTAAAGCGTTTTCCTATAGCCACAACATTCCTTGTCGTGTTGAATATTGTGGTCTTTACCGTGGGGATGCTATCAGGTTCACAAACTCAGATTATTCAAAATTACGGCTTTATTCCTAATCATCTTTTTTCTGCTAATACCGGGCAGGGAACTGAAACCAATAACCTAGACAACAGTATTCGACATGACTTAATGCCTTCTTCCCCATTACAACAATCAAATCAAGGATCTTCACCACCACTGTCCTATTCATTGGTAACATTATTCACATCTATGTTCATACATTCTAACATTGCACATATTGCGTTCAATTTACTCGCATTGGTATACCTAGGTGGGTATGCTGAACGAGCAATTGGTATTCCTAGATATCTCTTGGTATATTTCATGGCAGGAATTGCGGCTGCTTTATTTCATGGTGTAATAGCCTCACATATTCTAAACAATGGAGATGTAGTACTAATAGGTGCGTCGGGAGCTATTTCTGGTGTTTTAGGAATTGCTGCTGTGTCAGGTAACACAAGAGCCTATTATTGGTTGGTCTTCCAAATCGTGTTTGCGGTGGTTGGCTCTGTGAGTGCAATTCCAATAGCATTTACTGCACACGTCGGCGGATTCATTGCTGGGGCATTAATAACTAAGGGACTTGTAAAGTTGGAGCAGATCAGGACAAAGTCAAGATATTTCCTACAACCATGAGGGGATGAAAGAACCCCCAGTATTATAATCCTAATAATGTAATAAAAAAGGGGATGTTACTGTACTGTTACTGTGCCCACTAAGAAGGGATGCAGAGTACAGAAGTACGTGTATTGTCCTGGTGCGGTCGGCATTGTCGTTGGTTTGCTTTGTTGATTTGCTCCAACAAGTCCTGTATCAAATTTTCCATCTGGGGTCGCAGTGTCAGGATTTCCAGAGGTTGCAGTATGTAGAGCATTGTCTTGATTATCCCATATTACTGTGGCACCTGGAGAAACAGTGATATCGTGTGGTTCATATCCTTTCCCTCCAGTGGCTGATGAAGAACCAAGTGGCATAACTACTGTAGTCTCGCCACCTCCTCCGCCTGCACCTGTAGCATTAGCCGCGCCAGTAGTGGCAGTTGTATTTGATGCCTGAGCCAGAGTTTCTGATGGGACTAGTCCGACAAATGATATTGCCAGAAGAATAGGTATCATCGTAGCGCCCATAACTATCCAGTTCAATTTTTGCTGTCTTGACATTAGAGTGTAATGGGTTCATATACAATATAACTATTAACTTAGTATGGGTGAATAGTATACTTATTAGCCTGTGAGGGTCTCTTCAGCCTGAACACGTATGTTATCTCAGGCTAAATCTCATTCTCGGGCTTCGGCTTCAGCCTCCTCAGCACTACTGGACAGAAAAATTGAAGAATGTACGGCCAGTCTTGCAGCTTCAACTACCAAGCGGCTGTATTCTATCAGTAGGGATAACGCTGCAACAATCGTGAATTATTTGGAGGCTATGAAAACAGAAGTCAACCTTTCAGACCACTATAGAAAAGACCTGATTGAGCTGCTATCCAGATTATCCAAAATAACGATAATATAAACTTCAAGGATCTAACGCGGGCCAATATTCTTGGATTTTTGAATAGTCACCGAAAGTCAGAGACTAAAGACCCGCTGCACAAATGGGTTGGCACTTACAATCTTTTCCGGATACATCTATTCCGATTTTTCAAATGGCTATATTTACCTGATATAGATCCTGATAAAAGAGCCAAACCCTCAATCACAGAAAATATTCCAAAGCTAAGGCGCAAAGAAACATCGATTTACAAGCCTTCAGAGTTATGGACTCAGCAAGACGATTTATTATTTTTAAAGTACTGCCCTACCAAGCGAGAGAAATTTTATCATGCGATTTCCCGAGATACATCCTGCAGACCGCACGAACTTACAAAGTTGAAGATAAGAGATATTGTGTTCAAGACAAGCGGAACCTATCAATATGCTGAGGCTTTGGTTAACGGGAAGACGGGCACTAGGCCTATACCTCTAATCGTAACTGATTTGCCAGCAATCATTAGAAAAGAAGGTGATAAAGAGAAATAGCAAACCAATCCTTAAGCGAAACGGCCAGAAAGATTCTCGAGTCAAATAAGGAGTAATGGAAGTCAGAGTCCAAGTACATCAAGCTTGAAGCCGGCGAGACTGTAGTCCTTCAATTCAATCCAGAGAAGATAAAGCATGTCGAAGGCCAATACGGGCCCCGTATCCAGTATATAATAATCAATCCAAACTACTCCGACAAAGGAGAAAAGAAGTTTGAGACCGGCAAGACGACATCAGGACAGATTGACTTCATCTATCACAAGGAAAGACTCTATTGAAGATCACAAGACACGGAGAAGGAAAAGAGACAAGCTATAATGTGGAAGCAGCCGACTAACAGGCTGATCCCCTTTCTTATTTTTGGATTAACTTTTGTTTCGATGACCTCACTAGCATATGTCGAGTTATTGTATCTTGTGTGGGGTCTGGTACATTATTATACAATCATCTTATGTAAGATTCATAACATACGTTCAAGTTGTGTTTTATGCAGTCATGACTAGTTGTTTAAAATCCTAATATCGCCATTATTGCTGTTAGGAATAATATCGCTTGTACCAAGTCCAGTTACCCAGTCATTCGCATCAACATCAAACAATCTAACAATAACTGGCAATGACGACACGGCATTGATGGAGCTAAAGGCTACAAAGGAAAACGGCAAGTCAACCAAAGTATCTGACTTTAGATTAGAAGCGGACAATGTTTTGTATATCAATCAGAATGACAAAGTAACAGTACAGGACAATGCGGACTTTACAAGAGCCCTCGTTACCGACTCGAATGATAACGAGAAGAGGATAGGAATCACTGACGGCAGTATTGATTTCGCTGGTTACGCTCAAGGTGTCTATACACTTGATGTGGTGGTAGACGATAGGAGGGCATATGAAGCCATTATTGTTATTGGAGAACAGGACGAGCAGGAAGTTAACAAGGAGATAACCAGAGTCAACAACAAGCAGATCGTTAACATAGAGATATGGATTGAAGTGGACTGTGGTATGGGGTATCACTTAGACGAGTATGGATTCTGTATCCCTGACGAACCGTCAGTCTGTTATTTCGAACCAAATGATCCAGCATGTGATCCAATAGATGGCAAGTGCCCTGATGGCTTTGGCTTTAATGATGACGATAGGTGTATTCCACAAGGCAAATGTCCAGACGGATATGTAAGAGCAGATGACGATGAGACAGGCACATGCTTTGAGAAAGGTAAAGATGATAGGATAAAGGAATGTGCTGACGGCAGTGTTCGGCTAGTTGGGGATACATGCTACTATACTCCGGAGCCAGGTGAAGGGTGTGCAGAAGGATATGAGTTAACGGACTATGGCGAATGTCGAGAGATAAAATCAATAGATAAATGTGTAGAGGGATACCAGTTGATCGAGGGCGTATGCGTGCCGATGGACGACACCTGTATGGGTGGTCCACCTGGGATTGATGGATGCCCAGTCCAGCCTACTCCGACTCCAACATCAACACCGCCGGTAGATCTGTTATCAACAACTCCAACTCCAACTCCCAACCTGTTAGCAAGAGGACTATTACCAACTACGCCAAGTCCGACACCAATACCAGATGTGAATGAATGTAATGAAGAGACAGAAACTATGGACTCAGAAGGAAACTGCGTACCAATTGAAAATGATATCATAGAAACACCAGAATCTACGTCATTACCAACTGATGACCTAAGGTCATTCAGCACTGAAGAGATACCTGATGAGCCAGTAGAAGACGAACCTGATGAGGAAGAAAGTGAAGACGAACCTGATGAGGAAGAAAGTGAAGACGAACCTGATGAGGAAGAAAGTGAAGGTAATGGAGAATCCACCGAGGACAATACCACCGAGTAGTAACTAACAAAAGAACATAAACACACTCTTTCCTATTATTTCATAATGTAAATCAAGGTTAAGCTAAACCCCTAGATCCCTCTAATCAGCTTACCAAGTTCCTTAAGCTTGAACTGTCTTTCTAGTTGACTTGAAGCACCCTTAACATTGGTCTTAGTTTTGTTATTGCTATTAGCGCAAGTCTTTAAACTTGGATATAGGATTGTGGAATAGGAAACTCCTTTTACAATGGAAGCAAGTTCAGATAACTTTCCCTCTCTTCTATAACTCGAAGCCGCCTTAATCCGAACGGTGGGCTTTTGTGTTTGTTGTTGTGAATATCTATCGCACATAGAGCACATATCTTATCCTCTTATCTTAAGCAGTGGTAAATGAGATACTATCCCCAGTTCCTCTTAACTGCCAGGGCCCATACAATCCTCTTAGTCCACTTGTTGCTGTTACTGTGTAGCTGGTAGCGGCCGTGAGATTAGACGTCGGGTCTATAGTAACAATCCTGTGATTGACCGGATCCAATGTCGTAGTTCTTGCTGGGTTTGTAGTCATTGTGATATTCGCGTTAGTTACTGTTTCAGGACTTAGAGGAGTACTCAAGGTCAACGTAATCGTTTTGTTTACTGCAACTCCTGTGGCGGTATCTACTGGATCTGAAGAAGAGATCTCTAACAGTGGTGCTTTGGATGCAAATCTGTACGCTCGATCAATCGCTATTGTTGTTGCTGACATTTTATTATATTATCATCATATTATAGCGGCAGGTCACTTAATAAATAAATACACGCCAAGCATAAAATGGAATAGTCTTAAAAAATATGAAGGAGTCTATAAACATCGATGTGAAGAAGCTAAAGCGACCCAAGTAAGTTAGGTTATAGTTTTACTTTCTTTTTGGCCGCGTCAACCTCTTCCTGTTTAACTTCAGTTGTCCCAGATTCGTTGACTTTAGGTTTTAAAATTTCTTTCAGCTCCTTGTCAGGTTCATTGTCCTCATTTTCCTCCAAATCTGTTTGCATACATTGCTACGGCCTCTATGATATATAAAACAAACCTTGTTAAAAATAAATACATAAAACAAACGGCCCTCTAAAATATTGTAGCTAACGTGAAAGGTGAAAGGCTCCCCAAAACACGAAAGGAAATGTTGAAAGTTTGAGCTCGCAAGTTGAAAGGTTAAATCTTGATTGGAGAAGAAGTAAAGTCTTAGAACTAAATAGCCAGGGTTATAGTCAACCAGAAATAGCAAGGATCCTGCAGGTTAGCTTGGGAACGGTAAACAGAGATCTGTCAATACTAAGACAGCAGGCCAAAGATAACCTTCAGAATCATATCCAAGAAAAGACACCGCAAGAATATCAACGATGTCTTACCGGCCTAAACCAGGTACTAAAGACATGTTGGTATATTGTAAATAAACCAAACACAGATGACAAGACAAAACTGCAGGCTACTGCAATAATAAACGATTCATACAAATATGTTATGGATTTAACCACGAACGCAAATGTGGTTTCAGATGCTTTGAAATATGTTAATGGTAAGGCTGAGAAGTTAAAGTTAGAATCTGAATCTGAATCAAAGGAACCTGATTATGGTGAGGAAGAAGAGCTAGAGGAAGGACAAGAAAAGGACACCGGAGAACTTGAAGATAAGGAAGAGAAAACCACTAACGATGTATTCTAACTAAAAAGACTGTTTAGTTAGCGCAATAGAGGACAAATGGATACGAAATACTCAGTTATGATTTATCATATCCTATTGGTTGTTCTCAAAATCAGCGCTAGCTGTTATTTATCTAAAATACTTCATTTTCTATTTTCAAATGTACAAGAAAATGACAACACTAGTGATTACTATAGTACCGGCTACGATGGCATATGAACAACAATGTATGACCTATACGAATTCAGGTCGACACTAAGGGTTTCTAAGACTGTGATTCAACCCCATTGTTATCAATGCAACAAATGTGGAATCATATTCCATTGTGTTGAAACGAGACAAAAATGTAATCTTCCTTTCTCTAGTTTTAAGATTAAATGTGTTTTGTGTAACAACTAGTGAGTATCTTCAGCCCAAGGAAGCGGAACAGAATCTTTAGAACCAGGGTTGATCTTTTGAATATTTCTGGCCGATTACAAAAGCATCAGCTATTAACCTCCTAAACCTGTCGGCCACCTCCGGTGGATAAGCACCACTATTTGCTTTTTCTTGGGAAAGCCCCCGCACCACATTGAATAAGCCATTGCCATTGCAACAACATTATGAACTTGATCTCGTTTTCCTACCTCGTCGCCATCCCTAACTGTAAATATTCCCATCAGTAGTCCGGCTAGCTCCTCGAAAGTTGGTTCCTTTGTCATCTCGGTCGGAATATATTTTCTTGCCAGGTCTACTATCACATTACTATTCAACTTCAAATAATCACTCAGATCCATCTTATCGGTTCATGATCAAATTAGCAAAAACTAAAAGCTTTTTTATGACAAAGTGAAGTGAAGTGGTGAAGTGGCAATAGAGGAGTCAATGACCGGGAACGACAACTACTAACAAACCGGGGTATGCTTTTGTCCTTCTGGATCGATGACATACAAAGGGCTTATTGCATACGTCTATCCTCTATTGCCAAGTACCTATACACAAAATCGAGATATAATCGATTGGTACATTACCGAATCCAAAGGGGCCTTTTAGATTATTGCTTTCAAAGTCTTGCAAACTAGGACTTCCGTAAATACTAAAAGCTTTCTTACAGCTATTACTATTCGTGACATTCAATGAAATTCAGCACTTACTAGAATCACAACCCGATTATACCACTTCAGAACAGTCCGAAATGTTACAACAATGTAGAGGCAAACCATTCTGGATATGGGTCTCTGCTTTACATAAAGAGAAGGGTAGAACGCACAGGGGCGATTGTTGTTTTAATGATATTATTGGATTACCAAAAAAGAATGGCAAACGATATCCATTATTTGATTATGAAAAGATGCTATACATGGCATTAGTAAGACCTGGCTATCTTAACGGTAAAGCAGCTCATCCTATGTCTAATACTCCTTCTCGTTATCGTTATGGTTATGGTGAATCTCCTTCTCAATATTCCAGGGACTTAATGAATGTCCTGTATCCATTCAAAGAGAAACATCTGTGGGTCAAAAAGAGTACGGGTCTTGGTGTCACTGAGTTTATGCTGCGATTTATGGCCTGGCTTTGTCTACGTAATGATGATTGTAAAGGTTCACAAATGGTCATAGTTACGGGCCCTAATCAAGACCTAGCAATCAAACTAATCAAGAGAATGAAAGTGTTGTTTCAAGACAAGCTAGGTGGTATTACATTTGATTCAAAGGAAACAGTACTAGAGTTAAACGGTTGTAGTATTGAAGCATATCCAACTAATCATATAGACGCCTTCAGAAGTTTAACCAATCCTAAGTTCATACTCATTGATGAATCAGACTTTCTACCAAAGTTTCAACAGGAAGAAGTACGCGCAGTATCGGAAAGGTACATCGCAAAGTCAGACCCATTTATCGTCATGGTCTCTACTCCAAATGCACCTGGCGGATTATTTCAACAGATAGAACAAGAGCCATTCGAGAAATGTCTATACAAAAAGATGTTCTTAGATTACACTTTTGGCTTGGATAAGATATACACAAGATCAGAGATAGAGAAAGCTAAGCAATCCCCATCATTCCCACGGGAGTATGAACTTCAATACTTAGGACTCATTGGCATTGTGTTCTCGCAACTATCTATCGATAATGCTACAAAAATAATGTATAACCCAGATAATATCAACCCAAATGCTAAGAAAAGTATAGGAGTTGATGCGGGCTTTGGCTCGAGTAAGTTCGCCATTGTAGTCACACAGTTTGTAGACGGTAAGATTCAGGTGATATCTGCAGAGGAGTATGAACGCCCTAACTTTGCTGCTATGATTAACAGAATATGGGGGATTAAACAACAGTGTGGTTATATCTCTAACATCTATGTGGATGCTGGTAATCCAGAAGTATGGGAGTCATTAAAGCGAGAGTTCGATGAACCGTTCAATCAGCAGTATATCAGAGATCAGTTTGCGTTCTGTAAGAAATACAACTCACACATAGAGGATAGGTTGATAGTTGTACCAGTTCCCTTTAGTGTTGAAGGCGCTAAGATGTTACAACATGCTAAGTGGCTAATGGAAGAAACGGATGAAGATGGTAGCAGCTTGATAGCCATTGATAAGCGCTTTGATAAACTGTTAACTGGCCTAAGAACTGCAGTAGGTAACGAGTACAAACTACAGAAGGAAGAAACATCATACGATGATATAGTTGATGCTTTTAGGTTAGCTTTAACATTTCACAAGAGATCAAAATGAAAACCCCTCCCTCTCCGTACCAATATTCATTGCTCAGCCAGTATATTCATCTAGTATATAAATATTAACAACGGGCCGGTAATAGATAGACTCTGAGATTAAGACAAATACAGATTAGTGAAAATACATTTCGTTGCGCTAACCCTAAGCCGCTTTTGTTACTTTTTCCTCGTCTGACTGTGCTATCGTTTCATAATGACCCGTCGCGATGTTCTTCCCCGTGATTTTATTGCCTGACACGGAGACGTTTGTATATTCTTTTGTCATAACCTTCTAGACAGCTGGATGATACTTAACTTGTGGTGACTGACTGCCTACTTTTACATTGAATCGTCCAGCCTATACAGGAGTTATCAGTAGTAATAGAGGACAAATGACATACGTGCATGCAAAATACACAATTCGGTGAGCATGCTTTTGTCTTTCTCCTTTGAGCCAGACTTATCACATACTCTGTCCTCTGTTACCAGATAAAATAGGAGGTAGTTTAATGAAAGAATGGTTATCAACAAACAAAGTCATATTTGTCAAACCATCTAGACCAACAAAGATGATTGAGAAGAGAAAACAATATCAATAAAGCAAACCCCCTGTGAAATATTGACATTAAACGAAGTAGGAATAATGATGATGGACGATAAGGATAACCACTTTGTAACTATAGATGTCAAGACCTCGGCCTCAAACTCAGAGAAATACTTTTGTTCTTATTGTAACACTCGCCTCTCTCCACTAACTCAAGAAGATATGATAGGCGCCTATGTCTGCACTAAATGTACGATTCAATATTGGCCTGCACGACAACAAGTAAAAAAAAGTCTAGCAAGTTCGATTTACCAGGCCCTCCAACTGATTCGCATGGTAATGTAATAGGAGATAACGATATCCCAATAGCAGTAATAGATGATGTTAACAAAGAGTTATCTTCAACCACATTCAAGGAGCAAAAGCTACCTGCAGCTTATGAAGCCCTCAATAAATCAAGATTCAAGTTCACAAGCTACCAAGAAAGATAGCTGGGTATTAATGAGAAAAAAATGGATAGTTGAAGTTAAACTAAAAATGGAATTACTCTAACACGGTTCTCTATTCTTGAAAGAGTTTGTCCATGATTCTTCGTTGCCTTTGTCGTTATTCGGATTCCCGTCATCTTCGAACTTATCTTGAAATCTGTCCTGTCTGTCCATCTGATTTGCGCAAGCTTCGTCACTCACTGCAGAGCTGATAGGTATGGTGACGGTTGAGGTAGACAGTACACCCAATATTGCAACTATGCCCACCATCGCATAGACTAGTTTTGTGTTCATGTTCATATTCCATGCAAACATAACACGTGACTATATTATCCTTGTGTATGATTCAAGATAACAAGCTACGAAGAGATAGCCGCAGGAGACTCGTTGTCGGATTGGTTGGACACAAAACAGTCGAGTCTGGGACTGCCT
>Ga0075431_100000407_pt1 | contig 34850 bp, 38 predicted proteins | sample RhiMetdeltSRZDD5_FD_75297 | JGI IMG/M metagenome (GOLD analysis project Ga0075431, IMG submission 75297) | Populus rhizosphere microbial communities from Tennessee, USA - Rhizosphere MetaG P. deltoides SRZDD5 | ecosystem: Host-associated > Plants > Roots > Rhizosphere > Soil | place: USA... | reverse complement strand
GCGTCGCCGGTGACCAGGCGGGTGTTCCAGTCGACCTTGTCGATCGTCGAGGAGAACACCACCTTCGGCGTGTCCCGCCAGTTCCGCGCGAACTCGATCTGCGCCGGGGTGGCGTCGGGCTGCTGGTCGCCGGTCGGCCAGTGGGAACTCATCGCCTCCCACAGCTTGCGCCCGTACATCAACAGCCCGATCGCCAACTCCTGGTCGAGCCACCACTGAAACAGCTCGTCGCTCGGCCGGCTCCAGCCGAGGTCGCCGCCGGGCGCGGCGATGTAACCGTCCAGGGTCAGGTTCATGCCGTAGACCAGTTTCCGCATGGCGCCATGCCTTTCTCGGCGGCCTTCCTGCTGAGCCTTGCTGCTGGCTCCACCACCGCTAACGCCGGCCCCCATGACAACGGGCGGGCTCAGCCTCCGCCGCCTGCCCCCGACATGTCTACGCCGCCGCCGTCCCCTTTCTTGGTGTTCTCCCCGTAGGCCTGCCCGATGGTCCTGTCACCGGGGTTACGGCGTTGACGCCTGGCCGCGACTACCAAGAGCGCCACAACTCCGGCCACAACGATGGCCAGCAAGATCCAGTTCCACATCAACTACCACCGCCGCCGTGCCACTGACTCCCGAACCTCTCGGTGTTGATAGGGGTCCCCCAGAATCGAACGACTTTACTTTTCCGCAGTAGGTGCACTGGTGGTGTGCCCCGGCCGCGTCGCTGGTGACTGGTCCCCAGTGGTGCCAGGCGAACCGGCAGCGAATGGTGTGTAGCAGTTTCATAACGCACTTCCTCGGCGGTGAGGACCCAGCGTGGTCTCTCACCACCTGCCAGCATGGACCCGTGCCACGCGTCGGCACATGGGTCGAACGTCCCGCGGTGGTGTCAAGGTCGACTGGCGACTTTCGCGCGCCGTGTGGGCCATTAGCGGGCCACTAGCACCGTCACCACGAGGCCACTCCAGGCCATGACTGGCGTGCCAGATGGTAGGACTGGGCCCGCAAACGCACCCTTGGCCCGCTTCCCAAGCTGACAGTGCGGGTTCGATTCCCGTCACCCGCTCGACCCAGCATCAAGCCCAGATCAGAGGCGGATCGCCCCCGAAGCACCAGACGGCAGCGTGCGAAACCGGCACCGGTCGGGGCGAGGGAAGGGATGGATGACCAGCATCCGTGTCAGCCCTCTACGGCACACCACAGGAAGGGCGGGACGTTTGACCCTGTGCCGACCTGCGGTACCGATCGACGCTGGTCGTGGTGAGCGACCACGCTGGTCCCTCGCCGCTAGGAAGTGCACCATGAAACTGCTACATGCCATTCGCTGCCGGTTCGGCTGGCACAAGTGGGGGCCGGTCACCAACAGCGACGCCTCCGGAGCACAGCTACAGCGACAGTGCGTCCATTGCGGATGGGCCAGGTCGGTCTACACCGGGCGGCAACCCGAGACGCCGGGGAACAAGTTTGACGGCGGGCAAGGCGGCTTGTGACCGCATCGCGGCTCACCAGACCCGCCCGACGATCGTCGGCGAGGCGATCTGAGCGGGCCCATCCGCGACGTATCGCCGGGCCCGTGCGTCGTCATGAGGGCAGCGCCCACCGATAAATCGGGCCGGCACCAAGCAACCACGACAGACGAGATGATTATTGCGTGTACAGGTCAAGGGCGGGCGGCCTGCTCGCTTCGGGCAACATACCTCCGGCCGCCGTCGGCAAATAGGGTCACGATCCGTACGCTTCGGGGCTGATGCGTCAATGTCGGATCCTCCTAGGCTTGATGGATAGCGCGGTGTTGGCCGGGCGAGGGGCGGGAGTGGATGTCGTTGCTGAGCGGCCGTAGTGGTGTGCTGATGGGCGCCGCGGCTGGCTTCGTTCTCGCCCTCGTCATCTTCGCCGGTGTGTGGACGATCCAGGGTCGTGTGGGCGGCGGCGCCTCTGACAGCACGACGGCCGAGGTTTGTGACGGGGAGCTCCCGGCCTTTCCTGGGGCGGAGGGCTTCGGCTGCTCGACGCCGGGCGGGCGAGGCGGTCGGGTCCTCGTTGTCACCACCCTGAACGATGACGGCCCCGGAAGTCTCCGCTCCGCCCTGGAAGCATCCGGTCCAAGGTTCGTGGTGTTCGAGGTGTCGGGGACCATCGATGTCCGCGAGCAGATCGTGATCGACGACCCCTACCTGACCGTGGCCGGCCAAACCGCGCCCGGCGGCGGGATCACCCTCAGGGCCGCTGCAGGTAACACCAACGGGTTGGTCGACATCAGCGCCCACGACGTCGTCCTCCGGTTCCTGCGTTTCCGCACCGGCGCCCAGCCAGGGGTGTCGGGGGAGGACCTTGACGGAATCAATATCTGGCGAGAAACCGGTCACCACGTGATCATCGATCACAACTCATTCAGTTGGGCGGTCGACGAAAACGTCAGCACCTGGGACGACGCCCACACCATCACGTTCTCCTGGAACATCATCGCCCAAGGGCTGCGCGAGTCCACCCACCCTGACGGTGAGCACAGCAAGGGCCTGCTCGTCAGCGGTGACGCGACCGGAGACATCAGCGTCCACCACAACCTCTTCATCCACAACACCGCCCGCAACCCGCAGGTGTCCAGCCCGGGACGGGTCCAGATCGTCAACAACGTGATCTTCAACTACGGCGACTCGGCGTTGCAGACCTCCAACCCCTACGGGGCGCCGCAGGTCGACATCGTGGGCAACTACTTCCAAGTTGGGCCAGACAGCGATCCGGACAGGTACGAGATCGACGCCTACCCCATCGAAGACGCGGAATCCTGGAGCCTGCACGTCGAGGGCAATGTCGGCCCACACGGCACAAGTGATGACTCACAGACCGACCTCGTCTCACCCGAGGACCGCAGTCTGCTCGTCGACGACGCACCCGAGGGTCTGACTGCCATCACCACCACCAGCGCATCCCAAGCCTTGGAGGACGTGCTGTCCGGTGCAGGTGTTCGACTCCCGTACCTTGACCCGGTCGATGAACAAATGATCGACGACGTCCGAGACGAACGCGGCGGCATGATCAACGACGAGTCCGAAGTCGGCGGCTGGCCAACCCTCCCGTCCGCAGAACCTCCAGCCGATGCTGACTCCGACGGTATGCCCGACAGCTGGGAGGCGGAGCATCGACTCGACCCCAAGACTGATGACAGCGCCGACGACGCCGATGGCAACGGCTACACAAACATCGAGGAATACGTCAACCACCTGGTCGGTCAACTGGCTTCAAACTGACCACCGCCGCAAGCGCGTCCTAGAGCTTCCTCAGTCAGCACGAAGCCAGCAACAACGCCGAGACCGGCCGGCACAGGATGACACCAGCTCGCATGAGCTGCCAGGTCAGCACGGTCCCAACAGCAGATGAGTGGACCCAGTGTCAGCACGCGGCAACTCCGATAAGGATGACGTCCCTGAGCGATTGGTCTACCTATGCGGATGGCGGTTTCGTGCACCGGGGCGGTCACGGTGTCCGATCCGATGGTTGTCGCTTCTTCTTTCGTGAAACAGCTTCCAGTGCCCTCGGAGACGACCTCGACCGTGCCATCGGTCACCTTGATGGCGGTGTCATCGAGCCAGGATCGGGCGACGAAAGTGCACCGGTCAATGGAGGGTGGGTCGGTAGACGAACTCTTGGGTGTGGCCGTCGAGCGTCCGGTGCTCGATCAGCGCGAGGTCGAAGTCAGCTGCACCCTGGAAGATCGGGTCTTGGCCTGTCTGACCGGTGATGACCGGGAAGAGCGTCACCTGGACGCGGTCGACCAGGCCGGCGGCCATCAGGGCCCGGTTCATCGACAGGCTGCCGTTCGAGCGCAACGGCACGTCGGACTCCTCCTTGAGCCGGGCGACGACGTCGACGGCGTCGCCGCTCACGACGGTCGCGTCCGGCCAATCGAGGGGTCCTTTCAAGGTGGTCGATACCACCGTCGTCGGCAGGTTCCGCATTCGGGTGTTCACCGGGTCACCCACCTCGGACCCGTCGGGGGGTCGGGGCCAATATCTGCGCGAACTGCCGAAACGTGGTGGCGCCGAGGACCATCCGCTGATCCTCGCCGTACAACGCGAGGCGGCGGTCGAGAAACTCAGGGCCCTGCTTACCCCAGTAGCCGCCCCAGTCGGCCTCGGGGCCGAAGGAGCCGAAGCCGTCAAGGGTGGAGAGGACGTCGAAGGTGTAGGTCGCGGACATCTCTTTCTCCTCAGGTGCGGATGAGCGGTGTGGGTACGGACTGGGCACCAGGCTCTGACTACCGATCAGGGCCGCTCAGCACGTTCACCAACGCGTTCAAGGGGACGATGACCGAACGTACGAGCCAGGCGGCGACGAAGCATCCACCGACCAAGGCGATCGCCAGGATCGCCAGGATGACCGCAGTCCAGCTCGACGGGCCGTCAACGGCGCTCGCGCCCTGATCTACCGCCTGGTCGGCGAGCACCTGGGCTTGCGCGAGGGCAGCTTCGTACGACTTGCGCAAGTCGCGGTTCGCGCCGACCGCTTCGTCAATGGCTGCGGTGCGATCGCCATTCTGGAAGAGCGCGAACTCGGTGTCGAGGGCTGCGACCCAGCGCTCGAAGCCGTCCCGCGCCTGGTCGATGTACCTGATCTCGGCACCGACTGCCGACGCCGTGGCCTGATCGAAGGCATCCCGAGCCACTCCCACGCGCATGTGGAACTGGTCGAGATACATCCGGTCGCCGGTGAGAAGGAACCCGCGCTCGTCGTTGGCGGCGCCCTTGGCGTGCAGTGACGCGGTCGAGATCGCCGACGACACCGGCACAGCGGGGTGGTGCGAGTCCTCTCGCGCCTCATGCTGGTCGAAGATCAACGCGGCACTGAGGCCGATCGTGACCACCGCCAGCCCGAGCAGCACGCCGACCGCGGCGACGGCACGCAAGCCGATCGGTGCCCGGTTGATCCATCGGCGCGCTCCGGATCGGATCGCTCTGCCCATAGCGGTACCTCCCGCGATTGCACTCCGCTGTCGCGACCGTACATGCTCCTGGCGCGTCGACGGATCGGTCGACAGAAAGTCAGGCTCGCGGCCGGCGTCGACTGGTGATGCGCGACAGCGATCGACGCCATGCGAGGGTGACGGGCGTGTCGGACGACCCGTACGTCAACAAGTACGAGTGGCTGCAGGTGCTGCTCGTGGTCCTACTCTTCTGCGCCCACTTCGTGCTCTCGGGGATCGTCCTCTTCGGCGGTGTCTACATCGGCCTCCCGATCGGCGTGCTCGAACTGGTGGCCGGCTGGCGGATGTCGTCCAGATTGACCTTCAGGGCGACTGAGGCTCCCACGTCGGTCAGATCCGCCTTGGGAGGGTTACGGCCCTGGCTCCTCGGGTTCGGCGCCTACATCGCGATCTTCAGCGCAGGCTATTGGGCGGCGATCGTCATCTCGTTGGACTGACGGAGCCGGATCGTGATCCAGTCGACACGGCGAGCCCGGAGGATGAGGTCATGAGGTGGACGATCCTCTGCGTCGTCGCCGCCACGACGCTGGTGGGATGTGGCGACGAGCGAGCAGTCGACCCGGATCTGGGCTCAACCTCGGACGGGATCACGCTCAACACCAGTTCGTGGACAGGTGGCGAGGGCGAAGCCTGGATGGAGGCCGGTATCGCCGGCGTCGTGCGCATCGACGCGACCGGCTGCGTCTACCTGGGAAGCCCCACGTCCAACGTGGTGCGCGACATCGCTTGGCCAGCCGGATACACCGCCTCCCGTCAGACCGACGAGTCGGTCGCCATCAGGAACGCGGACGGAGTCGTCGTCGCCGCGACCGGCCGCCGGGTCGACTTCGGTGGCGGGACGATCCCGGGCGTCAAGCTCGAATGTCGGGCTCAAGGCCCTCGTGCCCGCATCGAACCAGGCGACTCCGGTGTGGTCATGGTCACGGACGTCCTTCCACCGCTCGATGACTGAGGCCGGGCCAATAATGAGGCCGGGCCAATAATCCAGTGGCGGATGTGACGTCTGGTCATCAGACTCAGCCCGTGCTAGTCGACTCCTGGCCGCTCTACGGCCTCACGATCTCCACGCCGCAACTCGAGCTTCGCCTGCCCCACGAGGAGGAGCTCGCCGAGCTCGCTCACCTGGCGGGCAAGGGCGTCCATCGCGCCGACGAGCGGCCGTTCTTGACACCCTGGACGGACGGCAGTCCCGAGGATCGGGCGCGGGCGGTGCTCCAGGGCTGTTGGAGCCAACTCGGCGACTGGAGCGTGGCGGCGTGGCAGCTCGGGCTGGGGGTCTTCCGCGACGGCAACCCGCTCGGCATGGTCACGCTGCGAGCCAACGACTTCCCGGTCGTACGAGAGGTCGCCACCGCCGCCTGGCTCGGCCTCGAACACCAAGGCAAGGGCTACGGAACGCACGCGCGCGTCGGCCTGCTGACACTGGCCTTCGACCACCTCGGCGCCAACGCCGCCCTCACGGAGGTGTTCCAGAACAACCACTCCTCCCAGGGCGTGTCCCGCAAACTCGGGTACGAGCCCGATGGCATCTCCGTCGATGCCCGCGACGGCGAGGCCCTCGTCTCGGATCGCCTGCGGCTGACCCGGGAGAGATGGACTCAGCAGTCGCGGCCCGATGTGCAGATCGACGGCATCGCGGCCTGCCTGCCGATGTTCGGTCTGTGACGGGGACGGCTCAGAAGGCGAAGTCCTCGGGCGCACCCTCGCCCACGCGTCCGTCTACCGCCTCGCGAAGGATGTCCGCGTGGCCGGTGTGCCGGGCGTACTCCTCGATCATGTCCAGGAGCATGACGCGGACCGTCGGCGTTTGACCGTCCGGCCAGGTGAAGGACGCCGGGCCGTCGAGTCCGCGCTCCTCGACGACCTCGGCCACGAGCTTGCGCGACCGCTCGACGGCGGCCCGCCAGACGGCGTATACATCATCCGGGGAGTCCCCCGCCCCGGTCCGCCACTCCCAGTCGGGATCGGCGTCGAAATCCACGGCGTCCCACGGGTCTCCGTAGTCCTGTCCGGCGAGCTTCACCGCCAGCCAGTCCGCCTCGACCAGCGCCACATGCTTGATCAGACCACCGAGCGTCATCGTGCTGGAGGCCGTCGTCGCTCGGAGGCCCTTCGCGTCGAGACCCGAGGTCTTCCAGGCGAACGTACGCCGATTGCGCTCGAGTACGGCCACTAGCGACTCGGCCTCGGTGGGATTCGTCGCCGACGAGGATGGTGGGGCCGGATCACTCATGCGGCGAGCGTAGCTACCGCCTGGTGCCGGCCCGACCAGCGGCTATCTCGACGGCTCGGGGAGGTCGCACTCGTCGACCTTGGGGTTGACGCCGACGTAATTGAGCGGCCCGGCAATGATGGTCACCGCGATCGTGCCGGCCCGCTCACAGTCGGGGTTCTTCTTGCCATCGAAGTAGCCCCGCTGCCAGGTGGCGAGCAGACCGATGATCAGCCAGACGACGACGATGACCATTCCGATACGGACGTTTCTCATTCGCACGATTACCTCCGCGCCAGCCGTACCCGCCGACGCGCGAGACAAACGCCACCGTCGGCGGCGTCCGACCAGCGGCTGCGGCGCGAGGTCGATCGGCACTGCCGGAAAGTCATGGTGCACACCGGCGGCACGAGCAGCGGAAGTCAGGCGAGATCGAGTACGGGGCGTACGCCCGGCTCGCCGGCGAGCACGACATCGCCGATCGGAGTGAACCCGGTCTGCCGGAGCACGTTGAGCGACGCGGGATTGGACAGCGCGGCCGACGCGATCAGCCGGTCCAGTCCATAGTCGTCCCGGGCGAGCCGACAGACGCGACGGACGCCGTCCTTGGCGACACCCTGGCCGGCGACCCGCTCGGCGACCCGGAATCCAGCTCGGCGCTGCCGTCAGCGACGTCGACGAGGTTGAACCGCCCCAGGACGGCGCCGTCGTCGTCGACCAGGACGTGGAAGTGGTGCTGTCCGGCGGCCTGCTCGGCGAGCAGGTGCGCATGCCGGATATCGAACTCGGCGAAGTAGGCGTCGCCCCGATCCGGCACGGACCGGGCGAAGAAGGCGCGGTTGTCCTGCTCGAAACGCAGCAGGGCGGGAGCGTGCTGCTCGGCAAGCCGCTGAAGCTCGGGCACGGCGGCAAGGTAGCCGACGTCAGGCGTCGATCGTGAGTCGCACCGAGATCGTGTCGCCGAGCTCGATGCCTTCGGCCCGTCGGACGCTCGTCTTCAACGGGAGGATGTATTGCCCGTCCTTGGGCGTCAGCGACGTCGTCCACTCAGTATCACCGATCTGGGCTCGGACCGGGATCATCCCCCAGCCGTAGGACACGAGCGCCACTGTCGCCTCCAACGCGCCGCACTCCTCGTCGGGGACGGTGACCCAGTGCCACGGCGAGGGGCCCTTCCAGAACCAGATCTCGGCACTGAACTCGACATTCACCCGGCCAGGATAGGAACGACCGCCGACGTTGCGACGACTTTCGCCGTCGGAGGGAGTCCATATCGTCGTACGCACCCGACTCGGAGTGAGCGCTCATGTCAGACGACGTACGCCAGATCCGGACCCTGATCGAGACCTGGGCCGCCGCCGTCCATAGCGGCGACCTCGACACCGTCCTCGCCGACCACACCGACGACATCGTCATGTTCGACGTGCCGCCGCCGTACGACGGAGTTCGCGGCATCGACGCCTACCGCGAGACGTGGCCACCGTTCTTCGAGTGGCAGGCCGGCGGCGCGACGTTCGACATCGTCGAACTCGACGTGACCGCCGGCGCGGACGTCGCGTACGCCCACGCGCTGCTGCGATGCGGGACGCCCGACGAACACGCCGCGAATCCAGACAATCGGTTGCGGCTGACGATCGGCCTCCGCAAGGAGCAGGGACGCTGGATCGTCGCCCACGAGCACCACTCGTTCCCTCACGGCGACTAGGCCGCCGACCCGCTGGCATCCGGCTGGTGTCGAGCAATCCGGCGGCGTAGCGTTCAAGGATCCGAGGGCAACGGCGCCTCCCGGAGAGGAGGACCGCCTATGTATTCCGAATCCGATGCGCTCGAGTTCGCCAAGCTCGCCGAGGCTTTGCACGCTGCGCCGACACCAGCGGAGACGGCACAGGAGATCGTCGAGTACGTACGCGAGCAGTTGGACGCCGATCATTCCGGGTTGACGCTGATCCGGTCCGGCGGCCGGCTCGACACGGTGGCATCGACCGATGACCTGGTCGAACGGGCCGAGCGGCTGGAGTACGAGCTGGACGAGGGTCCGTGCCGGGACAGCTCCTGGCATCGGGAGACGCTGCTCTCGAGCGACCTGCAGGCCGACTCACGCTGGCCCCGTTGGGCGGCGAAGGTGGCCGATCTGGGCATCGTGAGTGCGCTCGCGGTCGAGCTGACGGCGGTGGACGACCGGCGGATCGGCGCGATCAACGTCTACTGGCGGAGCCGACGGGAGTTCACCGCCGACGACGTCGCGTTCGCGAACATCTTCGCCCGGCACGCCGCGCTGGCCTTGTCGGAGTCGATGAACGAGGCCGGGCTCAACACGGCGATGGACACCCGCAAGCTGATCGGCCAGGCCCAGGGGATCTTGATGGAGCGCTACGACCTCGACGAGGCCCGGGCGTTCGAAGTGCTCCGCCGCTACTCACAAGATCACAACGTCAAACTGCGCCGCGTCGCCGAACATCTGATCGCAACCCGGAGACTGCCGTCGTCGGGACGCATCGCCGACGTACCGGCGGGTACAGACACCGCAGGTTAAGACGTCGGAGCGCTCCGGCAGCTTCGCCTAGGTCCCGGCCGTTCAGTCAGAAGCGGCCGGGACCGTTGACGTCGGGCCGGACGCCGATGCCCGCCGCGTCCGAATCCGGCAGACTGCTCCCATGAACGACCGAGCGCCGACCCGACCCACGCTCGGGTCCCGACCGCTGCCGATGCCAGCGGCGGCCGCGGCGGCCGGGCTGCTCGTCGGATCCGGCTCGGCCGCGTTGGTGTGGCTCGGCATGGCGGGCTGTGACGTGTGGCGCGACACTCCGTCCTGCGGCGGCGGAGTCGGCTTCGGGATGCTGGTGGCGGTCTTCGTGATCTCGTGGATCGCGGGTCGGCTGTTGCTCGGATTCTCCGGAGTGCCGGACGGTCTCCTGGTGAGCTTCCTCGGGGTCGGCCTCGCGATGATCGTCGTGATGCTCTTCCTGATCGACGAGACCTTCTCGGTCTGGATGTGGCTGGTGATGCCCCTGCTCACGGCCGTGACGTTCGCCGGCGCGTTCTGGCTCGTCCGCGCCTCCGACCAAGCGGCCGACGACCGGACCAAGCAACGCTGACCACGACGCGACGACGCCAAGGGAGTGCCAGACGATGCCGGGAGCCGACGCCACGACGCACGAGGTCTTGCGGTCGCCGCCGAGTGACGTCCGGTCGACGACGCGGATCGGTGACTATCTCCGCTGGCTCCAGGAGCACACCGGCCGGCAGTTCGACGACTACGCCGCGCTGTGGGAGTGGTCGGTCGGAGACCCGAACGCCTTCTGGCTGTCGGTCTGGGACTGGTTCGAGGTTCCCGCGAGTGGGCGGCCGACGGTCGCGCTGGCCGACGACAGCCTGCCCGGCGCCGTGTGGTTCCCCGATGTCCGGCTCAACTACGCCGAGGCGATGCTGCGTATGCCGGGCCGGTCCGACGATGACGTGATGGTCGTCGGCCGGTCCCAGACGCGCGGCCCGGTTGACCTCACCGCGGCGCAGGTGCGTGACCAGGTCGGTCGGATCCGGGCCGGGCTCGTACGGCTCGGCGTCGGCCCTGGCGACCGGGTCGCGGCGTACTCGCCCAACATCCCCGAGACACTCCTGCTGTTGCTGGCGACCGCGAGTCTCGGCGCGACGTTCTCGTCGTGCGCGCCGGAGTTCGGCACCCGGAGCGTGACGGATCGCTGGCGCCAGATCGAGCCGTCGGTGCTGGTGGCCGTCGACGGCTATCGCTACGGCGAGAAGCCGATCGATCGGCGCCGGGAGGTCGACGAGATCCGGTCGGAGCTGCCGTCACTGCGGCATACGGTGCATTTGCCCTATCTGGATCCCCAGGCACGGCCTCCCGACGAGGCGATCCCGTGGGCCGATCTGGTCGCGGAGCCGGGCGAGCTCGCCTTCGAACGCGTCGACTTCTCGCACCCGCTCTATGTCCTCTACTCCTCCGGAACGACCGGGCTGCCGAAGCCGATCGTGCACGGCCACGGCGGCATTCTGGTCGAGCACCTCAAGTCCCTCGCGCTCGGCATGGACCTCGGCCCGGGCGACCGGTTCTTCTGGTTCAGCACCACCGGTTGGATGATGTGGAACTACCTCGTCTCCGGGCTCGCGGTCGGCTCGTCGATCGTCATGTACGACGGCAACCCGGCCGCCCCGGACCTCGGCGAGCTGTGGCGGCTGGCCGGCGACGTCGGCATCACCTACTTCGGCACCAGCGCACCATTTCTTCTTGCTTGTCGCAAAGCTGGGCTGAACCCTCCGAGTATCGCGGATCTGTCGGCACTGCGCGGTGTCGGCTCGACCGGTGCTCCGCTGCCGCCCGAAGGATTCCGCTGGGTCTACGACACGGTCAAGTCCGACGTCGTCCTCACGTCGTTCTCGGGCGGCACCGACATGTGCACCGGATTCCTCGGCGGCTCGCCGCTGCTGCCCGTCTACGCCGGGGAGATCGCCGGCCGCTGCCTCGGGTGCAAGGTCGAGGCGTACGACGAGGCCGGCAAGCCGGTCATCGGACAGCGCGGCGAGCTGGTCATCACGGCGCCGATGCCGTCGATGCCGGTGGGATTGTGGGGCGACTCCGACGGGTCGCGCTATCGCGCCGCTTACTTCGACGAGTTCCCCGGTGTCTGGCGGCACGGCGACTGGCTGACGATCAGCGACATCGGTACCTGCGTCGTCTCGGGCAGGAGTGACGCGACGCTCAACCGAGGTGGCGTACGGCTCGGCACGGCGGAGTTCTACACGGTCGTGGACGGGCTGCCCGACGTCGCCGACAGCCTGGTCGTGCACCTCGAGGACGACGAGGGCGGCGCCGGACGGCTGCTGCTGTTCGTCGTGCCGGCCCGTAGCGTCGATCTCGACGACGAGCTGCGCCGCCGCATCGTCGGCGAGCTGCGAAGCAAGCTCTCCCCGCGGCACGTGCCGGACGAGATGCATCAGGTCGCGGCGCTGCCGTACACGCTGTCCGGCAAGAAGCTCGAAGTGCCGGTCAAACGGATCCTGCAAGGCACGTCGGTCGACGACGCCGCCGCCAAGGGCGCGCTGGCCAACCCGGAGTCGCTGGACGCCTTCACCCGCTTCGCTGGCTGAGCCGCGCCGGCTGCGTCGGGCCGCGCATGCCGAACAGGAAGCGTGTGACGCGGGTACGCCGCACCGCCAGGTCGTAGACCGCCAGGGTCAGAGCGAGCGCAACGGCGACGAGGGCGGCGTACTTCACCGGGATCGAGGCGTCCCAGTCGACGACGAAGTACGCGACCCCGACGACGATCGGCTGATGGAGGATGTACAGCGGCAGTACGGCGGCGGCCAGGTAGCCGTACAGCCGTCGACGGCCCGGTGCCGGCGGGGACTGGGCTGCGTCGTCCGACCGCTGCCGCCGTCGATCCAGCAGACCGAGGATGGCGACCAGCCAGCACCACCCGGCGGCGCCGAAAACGGCCCGGGTGCCGATCGAGAGCGCGGTCATGTCCGTGAAGGGATCATCGGCGAGCATGAATCCCGGCGCCGCCAGCGGGAACGTGGCCAAGCCGCAGCCAGCCGCGAGGACCGCATCGCGACGCATCGCTGACCGGAACCGATCGTCGGAGGCGAGCACGAAGCCATAGAGGAAGAACAGCAGGTAGGCCCAGCGGCTCCAGCCCGCGAAGCTCTCCTCGAGACCGATGAACGCGCTGATGACCACGATCGGGATGCCCGGCAGCAGCGACCCGCCTCGCCACCGCAGCATCGAACCGAACCAGTCGCCCAGCAGCCGCCCGCGCTCAGGCCGCAGCAGCCGAACCAACGCCGCCAGGAGCAGCGAGAACGTGAGCAGCAGCACGACGAACCACAGGTGACCGGTCTCGAAGTGCTCGCCCTGGAGGATGAACGGGAACTCACCCAGGTCCAGGTGCACGTCGAAGAACTGCGGCAGGAATCGCCAGTACGACTCGTCGTCACCGGAGTCGGCGGACCGCTGTCGCAGCCACTGGGGCAGCGGCATCAGCACGAGCGTGGCGAAGACCAAGGGGACACCGAGCCGCACCAGCCGCTCCTGGCTGAACGCCCCCGGCCCCCGCCGCCGAAGTGAATGCCAGGCGCCGAGGCCCGAGATCAAGAAGAGCATCGGCATCGCCCACACGACACCGAGGCCAGCCAGGATCGTCGTCACGTCGGTGGTCTCGGGGTTCTTGACGTAGTAGTCGTCGCGGGCGTCGAAGACCAGCGCCGAATGGAAGAACACCAGCCCCAGCACGACGAGCAGCCGGATCGCATCCAGCTCGGTCCGCCGCTGCGGTCGGGCAGCTTCGGGCGGTTTGACCGGTTGCTCCGTCATATCCGTCCGTCCGTCCGTCTGCTCGCGGGCTGGCGACCCCGGCGTACGCCTCGCTGTCAGCCGTATGGTGCCTCCCCCGCACCCACTTAAGCGACCGCTTAGGTTGCCGTTGACAGTGCTGTGACCAGGGCGCAAGCTGACCGCACCCACAACTAAAGGGGCTCAGCATGCAAGTCCCGGCACCATTCGAGTACGAACGGGCGACGAGCGTCGATCACGCGATCGCCCTCCTGGAACGACGTGGCAGCGAGGCCCGGCTGGTCGCGGGCGGCCACAGCCTGCTGCCGATGATGAAACTCCGGCTGGCCAACCTGGAGTACCTCATCGACATCAACGACCTCGGCGCCGAGCTCGGCTACCTGAGGGTCGAGCCCGACCAGGTGCGCATCGGCGCCCTGACCCGGCACCGCGACCTCCTCGAGTCCGACGAGCTCGCGGCCGCGTTCCCCATCTTCCGTGACGCCGAGCGGGTGATCGCCGACCCGGTCGTACGCAACCGCGGCACGCTCGGCGGCAGCCTGTGCCAAGCCGATCCGTCCGAGGACCTCTCCGCCGTCTGCACGACGCTCAACGCGAGTTGCGTCATCCGTGGCGGCAACGGCGAGCGGGTCGTGACGATGGAGGAGTTCTATCGCGGCCCCTACGAGACCGCCGTCGAGGACGGCCAGATCCTCACCGAGGTGCGGATCCCGGTCCGACCGGGTGGCTCCAGCGCGTACGAGAAGGTCGAGCGCCGGGCCGGCGACTGGGCCATCGTCTCGGCCGGAGCCGCCGTCTGGATGGACGACGGCCGGATCACCGACGCGCGAGTCGGGCTGGCCGCGGTCGGACCCAACACGACAGGCATCCCGGCGATCTCGGACGCCCTGCGGGGACAGGAGCCGTCGGACCTCCTGTACGCCGAGGCGGGCGGCATCGCCGCGGCGAACTGCTCACCGACCACCGACATGCGCGGCAGCGCCGAGTACAAGCGGCACCTGGCGAGCGAGCTGACCCAACGGGCACTGCGCCGATCGGTCGCACGCATCACTGGAGAGGGAGCCTGACATGCAGGTCACACTGACCGTCAACGGCGAGGAAGTCACCGCCGACATCGAGGCTCGGCTGCTCCTGGTGCACTTCCTCCGCGACCACCTCGGCCTCACCGGCACCCACTGGGGATGCGACACGAGCAACTGCGGCACCTGTGTCGTCTGGCTCGACGGCGAGCCGGTCAAGTCGTGCACCGTCCTCACCGCGATGGCCGGCGGCCACGAGGTACGCACCGTCGAAGACCTCGAACAAGGCGGGGAGCTCGACCCGGTGCAGCAGGGGTTCATGCAGTGCCACGGACTCCAGTGCGGCTTCTGCACCCCGGGCATGATGATGACCGCCCGGGCGCTGCTCGACCGCAATCCGAGTCCCACCGAGGACGACATCCGGGAGGCGATCTCCGGCCAGATCTGCCGATGCACCGGCTACAGCACGATCATCCGCTCGGTGCAGTGGGCGGCCGCCCAGGACGGCGATCGCGACAGCACCGTCGCGGCAGGGAGCACGTCATGACCGTCACCGAACCCAAGGCCGCGCCCGAGTTCGTCGACAACGACCAGAAGCCGGTCGGCCACGGCCGGATGCTGCGTAAGGAGGATCCGCGGTTCGTCCGCGGCCTCGGCAAGTACGTCGACGACATCCAGCTGCCCGGCATGTTGCACTTGGCCATCCTGCGTTCGCCGCTGGCCCACGCCCGCATCGTCTCCATCGACACCAGCGCCGCCGAGGCGCACCCGAAGGTGAAGGCGGTCGTGACCGGAGCCGCACTCGCCGAGCAGAACCTCGCGTGGATGCCGACGCTGTCCAACGACGTCCAAGCGGTGCTCGCCACCGACAAGGTCCGCTTCCAGGGCCAGGAGGTCGCCTTCGTCGTCGCCGAGGACCGCTACTCCGCACGCGACGCGCTCGAGCTGATCGATGTCGAGTACGACCCGCTCGAGCCGGTCATCGACGTCCGCCAGGCACTGGCCGACGAAGCGCCGGTGATCCGCGACGACCTCGAGGGCAAGGCCGACAACCACTGCTTCGACTGGGAGACCGGCGACGCGGTGGCCACGGAGGCCGTCTTCGAGTCGGCCGACGTCGTCGTCAGCGAGGACATCGTCTATCCGCGCGTCCACCCGGCGCCGATGGAGACCTGCGGCTGCGTCGCCGACTTCGAACGCGTCGACGGCAAGCTCACCCTGTGGTGCACCAGCCAGGCTCCGCACGCCCACCGCACCGTCTACGCGCTGGTCGCCGGCCTGCCCGAGCACAAGATCCGGATCATCGCGCCGGACATCGGCGGCGGCTTCGGCAACAAGGTGCCGATCTATCCCGGGTACGTCTGCTCGATCGTGGCTTCCCTCGTGACCGGCAAGCCGGTCAAGTGGATGGAGGACCGCACCGAGAACCTGGTCAGCACCGGATTCGCCCGCGACTACGTGATGCGTGGCGAGATCGCGGCCAACAAAGACGGCAAGATCCTCGCCATCCGGACCAACGTGCTGGCCGACCACGGCGCCTTCAACGGCACGGCGGCACCGGTGAAATACCCCGCCGGGTTCTTCGGCGTCTTCACGGGCAGCTACGACCTGGACGCGGCCTACTGCAAGATGACCGCCGTCTACACCAACAAGGCGCCGGGCGGGGTGGCCTACGCGTGCTCCTTCCGGATCACCGAGGCGGTCTATCTCGTCGAACGCATCGTCGACTGTCTCGCACACGAGCTCGAGATGGACCCGGCCGAGCTGCGATTGCGCAACCTGCTCAGACCGGAGCAGTTCCCATACGAGACGAAGACCGGCTGGGTCTACGACTCGGGCGACTACGAGCCGGCGATGCGCAAAGCGATGGACATGGCCGGCTACGACGAGCTGCGTCAGGAGCAGGCCGACAAGCGTTCGCGCGGCGAGCTCATGGGCATCGGCGTCTCGTTCTTCACCGAGGCGGTCGGCGCCGGGCCCCGCAAGGACATGGACATCCTCGGCCTCGGCATGGCCGACGGCTGCGAGCTTCGGGTCCATCCGACCGGCAAGGCCGTCGTCCGGCTGTCGGTCAAGACCCAGGGACAGGGGCACGAGACGACGTATGCCCAAATCGTCGCCGAGGAGATCGGCATCCCACCCGCCGACATCGAGGTCGTCCACGGCGACACCGACAACACGCCGTTCGGCCTCGGCACCTACGGCAGTCGGTCGACCCCCGTGTCGGGCGCGGCGGCCGCGCTCGTTGCCCGCAAGGTGCGCGACAAGGCGAAGATCATCGCCTCCGGCATGCTTGAGGTCTCGGTCGCCGACCTCGAATGGGTCAAGGGCTCCTTCCAGGTCCGGGGCGACCCCACGAGTGCGGTCACGATCCAGGACATCGCGATGCGCGCGCACGGCGCGGGCGATCTGCCGGACGGGATCGAGGGCGCTCTCGAGGCGCAGATCTGCTACAACCCGGAGAACCTGACCTATCCCTTCGGCGCCTACATCTGCGTCGTCGACGTCGATCCGGGCACCGGGCAGGTCAAGGTACGCCGGTTCGTCGCCGTCGACGACTGCGGCACCCGGATCAACCCGATGATCATCGAGGGTCAGGTGCACGGCGGCTTAACCGACGGCGTCGGCATGGCCCTGATGGAGATCGTCGCGTTCGACTCCGACGGCAACTGCCTCGGCGGATCGCTGATGGACTACCTGATCCCGACCGCGCTGGAGGTGCCCGACTGGGAGACCGGCCACACCGTCACGCCCTCGCCGCATCACCCGATCGGCGCCAAGGGCGTCGGCGAGTCCGCCACCGTCGGGTCACCGCCCGCCATCGTCAACGCCGTCGTCGACGCGCTGAAGCCCTTCGGGGTCCGGCACGCCGACATGCCGCTGACCCCGTCGCGGGTGTGGGACGCGATGCAGGGCAGACCCACGCCGCCGATCTAGGGCTGCCGATGACCCAACCGATGGCCGCTCGCATCACCGAGCTCACCGCGCAGCGGGTGCCGTTCGTCCACGCGACCGTGGTCCGGGCCCAGTTCCCGACCTCGGCCCAGGCCGGCGACCAGGCCATCGTGCTTCCCGACGGCTCGGTCGAGGGTTTCGTCGGCGGCCATTGCGCGGTGGGCTCAGTGCGGTCGGCGGCGTTGAGCGCCCTCCGCGACGGTGAGACGCTGCTGCTTCGGGTGCTCCCCGAGGGCGGTCCGAACTACCCGGAGACGCCGGGTTCCCAGGTGGTCGTCAACCCGTGCCTGTCGGGTGGCGCCCTGGAGATCTTCTTGGAGCCCACGTTGCCTGCACCACTGCTGCACCTGATCGGATCCACCCCGATCACCGACGCCCTCGCGACGATGGCCACACCCCTCGGGTTCGCCATCGAGCGGGCTGAGGAAGGTCACCGACCCGACGGCGCCGTCGCCGTCATCGTCGCCACCCACGGCGGCGAGGAGGCCGCCGCGATCCGGGCCGCACTCGACGCCGGAGTCGAGTTCGTCGGCCTGGTCGCCGGCCGTCGGCGCGGGACCGCCGTCCTCGACGAGATGGACCTCGCCGACGACGAACGCAAGCGGGTACGTGCCCACGTCGGTCTCGACATCGGAGCGCGTACGTCGGCCGAGATCGCGTTGTCGATCATGGCCGAGGTCGTCCAGGCGATCCGGCGCGACGGCCTGGTCGCACCGGAGGTCGACGTGGCGCGAGCTCACACCGAATCGACTCTGCTGGAACAGGTCGTCGACCCGGTCTGCGGCATGACGGTGACGCCCGGGCCGGACACGCCGCACCTGACCGTCGACGGTCGCGAGGTCTGGTTCTGCAGCTCCGGCTGCCGCGACACCTACGCCGGCTCGGCGGTGCGTTAGGCCGTGGTCGACGAGCCGTACTTCACCGACGCCGCCGAGGTCCGGGCCCGGCTCGACACGGTCGACTACCTCGTCGACGAGGGCATGGCCACGGCGCTCTACCTCGCCCTGACCCTCGGTCAGCCGCTGCTCCTCGAGGGTGAGCCGGGTGTCGGCAAGACGACGGCGGCCAAGGCGCTGGCCCGTACTCTCGAGGCTCCCCTGGTCCGGCTCCAGTGCTACGAGGGCCTGGCGGTCAGCGAGGCGCTCTACGAGTGGAACTACCAACGACAGTTGCTCGCGATCCGGCTGGCCGAATCCCGGCACGAGCGGCTGTCCGAGGCCGACCTGTTCACCGAGGAGTTCCTGCAGGAGCGGCCGATCCTGCGTTGCGTACGCCATCGCGGCCCGACCCCGCCGGTCCTCCTGATCGACGAGATCGACCGGGCGGACGACGAGTTCGAGGCGCTGCTGCTGGAGTTCCTCGGGGAGGCGTCGGTGACCGTGCCCGAGCTCGGGACGTTCGTCGCGGAACAGCCGCCGATCGTCGTCCTGACGTCCAACCGCAGTCGCGACCTGCATGACGCGATGCGCCGCCGTTGCCTCTACCACTGGATCGACTTCCCCGCGCCCGATCGAGCCGCCGAGATCCTCCGGCGGTCGGTGCCGACGGCGAGCGAGCCGCTGATCGAGAGCGCGACCCAGTTCGTCGGCGGCGCCCGCGACCTCGATCTCGACAAGGCGCCCGGCATGGCGGAGGCGATCGACTGGGTGGCGGCGCTGTCCGCCCTCGGCGCCACCGAGCTGGCATCCGACGAGGTGCGGCTGACGCTCGGCACGCTGGCCAAGACGCCGACCGATCGGGAACTGCTGGCCGAGGCGCTCGGGCGGGCCTGATGCCTGCCGTCGGCGGGTCGACCGCGCTGACCTTTCGCGAGGTGGATCGGGCCGCATTCGCGGCTGCGCTGCTCGACCGGCTGCGCCAGGCCGGCGTCGCCATCGGGCTGTCCGGGGCCGAGGCCTTCGCGGAAGGGTTGCGCGCGGTACGGCCGGACTCGCCGTCGCGGTTGTACTGGACCGCCCGGATCACACTGGTCCGCCGCCAAGGCGACCTGGCGGCGTTCGACGCGGTCTTCGCCGCCGTGTTCACCGACACGGTCCTGGCCGTCGATCCCCACGCCCGACGACGCGGCGTGACGTCGCAGTCGGAGGACGACGTGCTGATAGCGGCGCGCGGCGCGACGACGGACGGTCCGCCGAGCGACGAGGGTCTGCCGTGGGCGACACTGCCGCGGATCACGGCGTCGAGCGACGACAGCTCTCCCGCCGAGCGGAGTCTGCCCGAGCGGCTGCCCAGTCAGCGGGCGGGGCTCGACGAGATCCCGTTCGACGAGCTCGACAGCAGGCAACTGGCCGACCTCGGCGATTGGTTCGCGACCGCGCTCCGGCAGTGGCCCACCCGGCGCAGCCGGCGGCAGGCCACCAACCCGCACGGCAGCCGGATCGCACTGCGCGAGACGATCGCCCGGTCCCGACGCAGCGGATGGGAGCCGCTCGACCTGGTGCGAAGCCGTCCGGTACGCAAGCCGCGCCGAGTCGTGATGCTGTGCGACGTGAGTCAGTCGATGCAGGCGTACGCCACGACCTATCTGCATCTGATGCGGGCGACGACACTCGCCACCGACGCGGAGGTGTTCGCGTTCTCGACCCGGCTGACCCGGCTGACGTCGGTGCTGGCGCATCGGTCGGCCGACACCGCGATCGCCCACGCGACGACGCAGGTGGCCGACCGCTTCGGTGGCACCCGGATCGCGACGAGCCTGACGACGCTGCTGCGGTCCCACCACGGGGGCGCGGTACGTGGCGCGATCGTGGTCATCGCGTCGGACGGCTGGGACGCCGACGACCCGGACACGCTCGCCCGGGCCATGGCGATCCTCCGACGGCGGGCCTACCGCGTCGTCTGGCTCAACCCACGCGTGGCGGCGCCCGAGTTCAAGCCGCTCGTGGAGTCGCTGGCGGCGGCGCTGCCGTACTGCGACGAACTGCTGTCGGCGCACGACGTCCCGGCCCTGTCGAAGGTGGTCGACGCGGTCGGGCGCTGGCGCTGATCACTTCCACAACGTGACATGAACCGAGGGGCGGAAGTGCCCGATCGTGACACCGGAACCCTTCAGCATCGCCTGAGTGGCTCGCGGCGTCGTGATGAAGCGGAGCAGCTCGGCCGCGACGGGCGGCGCGCTGTCGCCCGGGAGTGACATCGCGTTCCAGACGCCGACGGCCTTCAGGCCATGGCCGGAGATCCGTACGAGGCGGCCCTTGGCGACGTCGTCGGCGATCGCGAAGGCGAGGGCCAGGGCAACGCCGCCCTTGTGTCGTTTGGTCTCCTCCAGCGCCGCGGCCTCACTCTGGAAGATCCGCTGTTGCTCCTCCGGGATGTCGAGCTGCCGGAGAACGTGCGGCACGACGCCATCGTCACTGGCGACCGCCGACGGTCCCAGCAGCCAGATCTGCTGGCGCAGCATGGCGGGCCCGACCGGAGTGCCCGCCAATGGATGCTCGGCACCGGCGACCACGACGACCTGGTAGTTGAGGAACGCCTTGTGCTCCACCGACTCGGGGAGGCCGCTCGGCATCGGGCCGATCGCGACGTCGACAGCCCGCGACGCCAGCATGGGAGCGAACTCGCGAGGCGAGCAGACACTCAGCTCGACATCCAGGTCGTTGGCCCGGCCGGCGAAGAGCTCGATGAGGCCGGGCGCCGCATGCTCGGCGAACAGACTCGACGCGGCCAAACGCAGCAGCCGACGTCCACGTCCGGCCTGGCTTACCTCGAGAACGGTCCGGTCCTGGAGCCCGAGCATCTCCGTCGCCCGGCTGGCCAGCCGGAGGCCGCCCGGCGTGAACGCCAGACCCGACGCGGTCCGCGTGAAGAGCCGGTCCTCGAGCTCCTTGCGGAGCTGACCGACATGGAGCGAGACGGCGGCCTCGGTGACGCCGAGCTCGGCGGCGGCTCCCTTGACCGACCCAAGTCGTACGACGGCCGAGAAGGCCCGAAGCTGCGCCGGTGTCACGGCGGCCAGCGTAACTCGGTCCGCCTCGGCGAGCCTCGCGTCACTCGATTACCACGTTCTCGTGGTGCCTCGTCACTCTGCATGGGTTGCAGCCCATGCAGAGTGCGGTCGTACCACGAGAACGTGGTATCGCAACGGGACCGAAGCGGACACCGCAGCGGCCTGTCAGCGCGGGCGCAGTCGAGCCGTCACGATGGCCCGACGAGCCAGCCTGGCCGCCGCCCGGCGACTGGACTGCGTCACCTCCAGCAGGAACGGCACCGGATCACGCATCGACGCCACCGCGTGGGCCTTCGGGCGTCGGCGCATCGACCGCAGCCACTCGGCGGGCCGCAGCTCACCCTTCCGCCAGGCATGGACCGAAGCCAGCAGGTCGCGCCGGAGGTCGACCCATGCGGCGCCGGTATACCGCTGTCGCCGCGCCGCCGGCAGCGGCAGCCCCGCCGCCTCGCAGTAGGCCGTCCGGACCAGCTCGACCTCGCCAGCCTCTGCGGTCGCGGAGCGCCCGGTCGGCCGGCCGATGTTGGCCTCGATCACGACATGGCGTCGACGGGTCGCGTCGTACTTCAGCTCCAGATAGCCGAACCCGCGATACGGCACCGAGCCGAACAACCGCAGGGTCTGCCGCAGCACCTCGTCGTCCCGCACTTCCTCACCGAAGGACGCCGTGCCGACCCCCGGCGGCCACTGCCGACGCTTGCGGGTGACGAACGTGGCCAGCGGCCGCTGCTCGGCATCGATGTAGCAGTTGCAGGTGTAGAGCTGGTCGTCGCCGCCCGAAACGTACTCCTGCGCGACCAGGGTGTCGACGGTGTCGCGCAGCCGGTCGTACGCGTCGAGCAGCCCGGCCGGGTCACGGACCACGCACACCTTGACGCCGGCCCGCCGCTTCCAAGCCGGCGTCTTGGTCGCCGGCTTGAGCAGGACGGGGTACGGCAGCCGGCGGGCGGCTCGGATCGCGTCGACGCGGTCGGCCAGCGGGTACGTCTGCGGCACCTGCAGGCCGATCGACAAGGCATGGGCATGGAAGGTGTCCTTGCGGGCCAGGGTGCGCACCACGGCATGGTCCGGCAGCGCCACCTGGAACCACGCCTCCAGCCGGAGGCGATGGGCCGAGACGACCAGCACCGCCTGGTCCGTGCACGGAAACAGCACGGCGCGCTGGTCCAGCTCCGGGCCGAGCTTCTCGAGGACCTCGAGGAAGCCCGGACCGTGGACGTCGGCCTCCCATATGCGTTGACAGACTCTGGTCCGCGCGGCGAAGTGCCGGCGGTCACCCGCGATCCCGACGACATCGACGCCCGCAGCGGCGAGGATCCGCGCGGTCTGCAGTCCGGTCACCGAGCCGAGTCCGATCACGACCGCCTTCGGGAGCTTGGCCGACGCCATGGTCAGCACGCTAGAAACGGCCGATGAGGCTCCTGTGACGACTCGGTGAGACCCCTCTCATAATGCCGGTCCAACGGCGAAATCGGACGGCCGATCCGGGATCGTGACGGCCGTGAGCGGACGACGACCCGGTATCGTCGGCGCGGCCGCCCTCTTGGTAGGGCTGACCGCGCTGAGTCAGCTGCTCGGCTTCGTCCGCGACGTGACGATCGCCGGTGTCTTCGGCGCCAGCGCCGCCGTGGACGCATACCTGGTCGCGCAGGGCGCGATGAACCTCGTCCTCGCTTTGGTGGCCGGCGCGGCGGCCCGGGCGATCGTGCCGCCGCTGAGCCGGGCAGCCGCGGCCGGCGAGGCAGGCCGATCGAACCGACTGGTGCAGACCGGCCTCACGGTGACTGTGCTGGTCCTGGTCGGCGGCTCGGTGCTGATGCTCGTCGCCGCCGACCAGGTGGTCGCCGTGCTCGCGCCCGGGTTCGACCCGACGACCGCGGCCCACGCCGCCGACCTGACCCGAATCGTGCTGGCCGCCACCGTCTTCATCGCCGCCACCGACATCCTGGTCGCCGCCGCGCAGGCGCACGGCCGGTTCCTGCACTCGGGCCTCCAAGGCAGTGTGTTCAACGTCGTCATGATCGGCGCTGCCCTCGGCTTCGGAGCCCGGTACGGCGTCAACGCCCTGGCGATCGGCTTCGTCGTTGGCTCGTCCGCCCGGCTGCTGGTGCAACTGCCAGCGGTGCGCGCCGCGGGTCTGCGGCTACGGCCCCGCCTCGCGGTGCGAGACTCCGATGTCCGCGAGGCGTTCCGGTTGGCGCCACCGATCCTGCTGAGCAGCGCGGTCGTCAACGTCAACACGCTGGTCGACCGGGCAGTCGGATCGGGCCAAGGTGAGGGCACGATCGCGGCCATCAACTTCGGCTGGCGAATCGTCACGCTCGCCGACACCCTGCTCGTCGCGACTGTCGCAGCCGCGCTCTACCCCGCGTCAGTGCGCTCGGAGCCGCCGATCATCGTACGGACCTTCGGCAGCTGGTCCAGCGGTCGCTGCGAATGATGCTGGTGGTGCTCGTTCCGATCGCCGTCATCCTCACGGTCGCGGCCGAACCAGTCGTGCAGTTGGTGTTCGGCCACGGCGACTTCGACGCCGCCGCGGTGGAGCTGACTACACTGGCGGTCGCGTGGTACGCCGCCGGGACGGTCGGGCTCGGCCTGCGGGTGATCGCGTCCCGGGCCTGCTACGCCGTTGGCGACGGCCGCACGCCGGTCACGGTCGCGATCGTGGCGATGACGGTCAACCTCGCCGGTGACCTAACCGTCGGGGTGGCGTACGGCGTGCCTGGCCTGGCCGCCTCGACCTCCGCGTCGCTCGTCGTCGGGGCCGGGTTGCTGCTGTTCCTGCTGTCCCGGCGACACGACGCGGTCGACCTGCGGAGCCTGTCACGGGCCGGCCTGCGGATCGCCGCGGCGGCCACGGCGAGTGCTCTGGTCGGCACCGCGGTGTCCGGTTCGATCGACGCCGGCGGCTCGGCGTGGCGCAGCCTTGGCGAGCTGGCGGTGGTCGGAGCGCTGATGCTCGGCATCTACGCGGGCGGACTGGCCGCACTACGCGGCGGGGATCTCACCGACATCGGCTCGATCCTCCGGGGGCGGTGGCCGGTCCATCGGCGGTCCCGGCCCCGGGTCTGATCGGCGCCTCGGTCGTCGCCGCCTTGTCACTCGATTACCACGTTCTCGTGGTGTCTTGTCACTCTGCATGGGTTGCAGCGCATGCAGAGTGCGTAAGTACCACGAGAACGTGGTATCGCGACCGGGCCCGGCCGGCGTCAGAGGTCGGTGGCGACCTGTTCGGCGATCTGGGCGGTGTTGAGGGCGGCGCCCTTGCGGAGGTTGTCGCCGCAGACGAACAGATCCAGCGTGTTCGGGAAGTCCATCGCCTGCCGGATCCGGCCGACGAACGTCGGGTCCGACCCCACCACGTCGGCCGGGGTCGGGAACTCGCCGGCGGCCGGGTCGTCGATCACGACGACGCTCGGCGCCTCGAGTAGCGCCTGGCGAGCCTTGCCGACCGTGACCTTGCGATCGAACACCGCGTGTACGGCCACCGAGTGCGTCGTCACCACGGGCACGCGTACGCAGGTGGCGGAGACCTTCAGGTCCGGCACCTCGAGGATCTTGCGCGACTCGTTGCGTACCTTCAGCTCCTCGCTGGACCAGCCTTCGTCTCGGAGCGACCCGGCCCACGGCACGACGTTGAGCGCGAGCGGCGCCCCGAACGGCGACGAGTCGCCGAGCTTGTCGACGAGTGTCCGGCGGACGTCTCCGGCGGACTGACCGAGGCCACGCTGGCCGCCGACGACGGCCATCTCGTCGTAGAGCCGCTCGACACCGGGCTGACCCGCGCCGGAGGCCGCCTGATAGGACGCGACGACGAGCTCTCGAAGCCCCCATCGACTGTGGAGCGCGCCGAGGGCGTCCATCATCGTGAGCGTCGTGCAGTTGGGGTTGGCGATGATGCCGCGGGGACGTTGGGCGATGCGGTGGGCGTTGACCTCCGGCACGACGAGGGGTACGTCGGGGTCCATCCGGAACGCGCCGGAGTTGTCGACCACGACGGCACCCCGCTCGACCGCGATCGGGGCCCACTGCGCCGACACCTCGTCGGGCACGTCGAACATCGCGACGTCGACGTCGTCGAAGACGTCCTCGGCGAGCGCGACGACCTCGACCTCCTCGCCACGGACCCGAAGCCGCCGGCCGGCCGAGCGCGGCGACGCGACGAGTCGGATCTCGCCCCACACATTGCCCCGCGTTGACAAGATGTCGAGCATGACGGTCCCGACCGCGCCGGTCGCCCCGACGACAGCGAGGGTGGGCAACTGCTTGCTCATCGACCCGTTCCTCCGTAGACGACCGCCTCGACGTCCTCGTCGCCGAGTTCGAACGCGGCGTGCGCCGCCGACACGGCCGTGTCGACGTCACTTTCGTTGACGACGACGGAGATTCGGATCTCCGACGTCGAGATCATCTCGATGTTGACGCCCGCGGCGGCCAGCGCGCTGAACAACCGCGCCGAGACACCCGGGTGCGTGCGCATGCCCGCTCCGACCAGGGACACCTTGCCGATGCCGTCGTCATAGAGCAGGGAATCGTAGCCGACCTCGTCCTTGAGCCGGGCCAGCGCGGCCATCGCGGTCTGCCCGTCGGCCCGCGGGAGGGTGAAGGAGATGTCCGTACGTCCCGTCGAAGCCGCCGACACGTTCTGCACGATCATGTCGATGTTGATCTGCGCGGCCGCCACTGTCTCGAAGATCCGCGCTGCCTCGCCGACCTTGTCGGGCACGCCGACGACGGTGATCTTCGACTCGCTGCGGTCGTGGGCCACTCCGGAGATGATGGCATGCTCCATGTCGATTTCCTCCTGAGGACCCGTGTTCGACCGGCCGAGGTGATCCCGATGGCGTTGATCGACCCAGGTGCCGGGCTGGTTCGAGTACGACGAGCGTACGTGAATCGGGATCTCGTGACGCCGCGCGTACTCGACGCATCGGACGTGCAGGATCTTGGCACCCGAGGCCGCCATCTCGAGCATCTCCTCGTACGAGATCTTCGGAATCCGGCGGGCGATCGGCACGATGCGCGGATCGGCGGTGAAGACGCCGTCGACGTCGGTGTAGATCTCGCATACCTCGGCCTGCAACGCCGACGCCAGTGCCACCGCGGTGGTGTCGGAGCCGCCGCGGCCGAGTGTGGTGATGTCCTTGCTGTCTTGGCTCACGCCCTGGAATCCGGCGACGATCGCGATCGCGCCGGCCTCGAGGGCCTGCTCGATCCGGCCCGGAGTGACGTCGATGATCTTCGCCTTGCCGTGCGCGGAGTCGGTGATCACGCCGGCCTGCGAGCCGGTGAACGACCGCGCCTCGAGGCCGAGATTGCCGATCGCCATCGCGAGCAGCGCCATCGAGATCCGCTCGCCCGCGGTCAGCAGCATGTCGAGCTCGCGCGGATGCGGCAGCGGTGACACCTCGGTGGCCAGGTCGAGCAGTTCGTCGGTCGAATCCCCCATCGCCGACACCACGACGACGACGTCGTTCCCCCGCTTCTGGGTCGCCACGATGCGCTGGGCGACCTGCTTGATCCGGTGAGCGTCGGCGACCGAGGAGCCACCGTACTTCTGCACGACAATGCCCACGGGATGCAACCTCTGCGTCGGTTCAGGCGCCGGTCGAGCCGGTCCTGCTGGCACCCGTCAGGGTACCGGCGTCGGATGGCCGGTCCGTGAGAAGTCCACCTTGCGGCGGCCCGGCACAAGAGTGCCTCGGTGACGTGCGGCTGGCGAGGATGGCCGGCGGTCGCGGCCGCGTTCCGGCGGCGCCGGCCAAGAGTGGCGTGAGAATCGACGTTCTCCGCCGGGCAGAGGGTGGTTCCCACGCCAACACTCGCCATCGGGGCGACGCCGATCGCTCACGACAGCCGGTCACCGTCGGCGTCGCAGGGCGGAGTCACGTCGAGGTTGGCGACGTCGACCTCGGCGTCGATCAGGCGCAGCGATCGCTCCATCGCGGTCGGCTGCAGCTTGCCGACCTCGTCTCCGTGGGGATGGTTGAAGAACGCGAGCAGGAGCATCAGCACGGTGATGACCGCCGCCACGCTTCCCATCAGCAGCGCCTGGGTCTTGGCGCGCTCGCCGCGGTCGGCGAAGAACAGCATGTAGACGAAGACCACGCCGATGATCAGGTACAGGACCAGCCACAAAGGCAGCGGAAGGATCCCCTCGGCGCCATGGACCCGGTCGACCCGTGCCTGCTCCCGGTCCCCCGTCTGGTCCATCCAGCGGTCGTATGCCGACTGCTCGGCATACGTCCGCGGTTCAACCGTCTGCATCGTGCGGTAGAGCTCGACCGCCCACGGGTTGATCGTGTCGCCGAGGTTGCCTGCCGCGAGGGCGTCCCACTCGACCCCGGCGACCGACCGGCCGTAGCAGATCAGCTCGCCGGTGAGCTCGGTGGACACGTCGGGCGGGAGAAACTGAGCCGTCTCGACCATCTGGACGACCGTGTCTGCCTCGGACTCGGCGCCGGAGCGCGACTCGTCGTAGGACTGGAAGGCCAAGAAGATGATGAAGCCCAGCAGCACGGAGAAGCCGGTGGCGAGCACACCGAACACGCCGGAGGCCCGGTCCCCGTCACTGAAGAAGCTCCCTTCCGGCGCGCGGCGGCGAACCAAGAGCATGACGGTGACGGCGACCGTGACGACGGCCACTACGACGACGAACCCGATAAGGATGCTCATCCGGTCACTCGTCGCACACGACGTCCGGGTTCGGCAACGAGTCCGCCATCGAAGCGGCGGTCTCCTCGATCAGCTCGGGCGACACCCGTCCGGGAGCGTCCGCGTACGGCCGGTTCAGGGCAATGACGAGCAGCATCAGGACGACGGTGAACATCCCCGCGGCCGCGACCAGCGCCGCCTGCGTTCCCGGCTTGGCGGACAGCGTGACGACGAAGATCATCGTGACGACCAGGAGGCCCCCGCCGATCATGAGCACCCACAGCATGAACGGCACCTCGGTCTCGGCCGCGACGAGGCGGGTCTCGCGAGCCGTCGAGATGCTGCCGATCTGGTTGACCAGGTTGGTCGCGGTCGCCGAGTGCAAGGCTCCGACCGGGTCTGTGTCGCCCGCGCCGACCGAGACGACGACGTCATGGAACGCGGCGTCCACCTCCGGTGCACTGTCACCGTCGCGCATGGCCGGCCAGTCGTGCTCCGGCACGCTGTTCGCGTAACACAGCAGCGCACCTTGGATGCTGGCCCGGCTGTCGGGGAAGAGATTCGCTTCCTCGAAGGCCGTGCCGATCGACGTCGCCTCGTCGCCCACGGCCTGCCGCGCGTCGGCGAACTCGCCGAACAGGAAGATGATCGAGAATCCGACGATGACTCCGTAGGCCGTGGCGACGTAGGAGAGCGTGGCCGACCACGGGCCGGGATCGACCTCGGCCCACGAGCGGCGCCGCCTGAGAACCAGGCACAGGCCGAAGACCGCTGCCCCGACCAGGACGAGCAGCACCGCGTTGACGACGGGATGGCTCACGATGTGATTGGACCGAGCGGCGCTCCGACAGGCATCACCCCGAGCGGGTGATCCGCCCGGCTTGCCGCCCGCGACCCCAAGTGTTGGCGAGATTGTGCGCCAACTTTCCCCCACGGCTGCCGATTCACGCCAATACTTGGGCATATGAGCACGTCCGACTCACATCTGCACTCGACTCACTGCCATCTCGACTCGGCTCCACCGACGCCCCCGGCGCCTCCGGCGTACGACCGTCGACGGTTCCTCGCCGCCGCGGGCGGCGTCGCCGCGCACAAGCCATGCAGAGCGAGCTCGACCCTCGTCAAGTGGCCAGTCAAGAGCCGTCGCCGGGGGCCCGTGGATGGGCGACACCAACGGGAGCCGATGTGGCGGGGTTGAGCGTCCGTGGACGGGCCGGGCCGCCGAGCGAGGTACGGGTGGGGCTGGTTGGACCGAGCGAGACAACCCGCAACGTCGGCGCAGCGATACGAGCGAGGCGTACGCATGCCCAGCCTCGGCAAAGCGGAAGTGACAGCGCTACTCCGCCTGCTGCGCCAGCGCCTCCGCGATCGCGACCCGCTCCATCTCCGCCGTGCGATCCACGTCCGTGTCGAGCCGGTCGTGCGACACCACCGACTGCAACGCCCGCAGCACTCCAGAAGCCTCGGCACCCCACGACGACACGTACGAGAACTGCCACCACCACAGCGCCTCGTCGACGCGACCGGCGCGGAAGTGCTGCAGCCCGTGCGCGACTCGACCGGCGATGGCGGTGACGTCGTCGGAGACGCGGGAGGGTACGAGGTCGGGCGGATCGACGTAGGGGTCGAACACCTCGGTGTAGTCGTCGAACCCGTCGAGCAGCTTGGCCAGCTCTTCGCGGATACGGTCGAGATCGGGGTCCGGGCCGGCGTCCGGCTCGTACTCCTCGGAGGGAACGAAGTCGATCTGGACTCCGAGCCGGGCGCCGGCGAGCAGCAGCTGACTCACCTCGAGCAGCAGCAGCGGCACGGCCCGGCTCGGGTCGCCGCTGCTGGCGATCTCGCGTACGGCGAGCAGGAAGCTCTCGACCTGGTCGGCGATGGACTGAGCGAGGTCCTCGACGTCGCTTGCGACTTCTGGATGCTTACTCATCGACCGCTCGCCTTCCCTCGAACGCCCGGCCGAGCGTCACCTCGTCTGCGTACTCGAGGTCGCCTCCGACCGGAAGACCACTGGCCAACCTTGTCACGCGCAACCCCATAGGGCGCAACATCCGGGTCAAATACGTGGCGGTAGCTTCACCCTCGAGATTCGGATCCGTGGCCAGGATGACCTCGGTGACAGCACCGTCCGCGAGGCGCTGCATCAGCTCCTTGATCCGCAGGTCGTCGGGCCCGATGCCCTCGATCGGGCTGATCGCGCCGCCGAGCACGTGGTAGCGACCCCGAAACTCCCGCGTACGTTCGATCGCGACCACGTCCTTGGACTCCTCGACCACGCAGAGTACGGACGGGTCCCGACGCTCGTCGGCGCAGATCCGGCAGACGTCGGATTCCGCGACGTTGCCGCACACCTGGCAGAACCGGACCTTGTCCTTGACCTCGACGAGCACCTGGGCGAGCCGGCGAACGTCGACCGGGTCGGAGTCGAGCAGATAGAACGCTATCCGCTGGGCGCTCTTCGGCCCCACTCCTGGCAGTCGGCCCAGTTCGTCGATGAGGTCCTGGACGACCCCTTCATACACGGTCGGCTCCTCAGAATCCGAGCGGGCGGGACGGCGGATCGTCCGGCGTGGAGTCCGGGAGTCCACCCTCGAGGCCCGGCATGCCCCCCTCGCCGAGCTGGCCGGCGACCCCGCCGAGCCGCTCACTGACGAGGGCTTGCGCGTTGTCGTTGGCGTCGCGGATCGCCGCGATGATCATGTCGGCCAGCGTTTCGGTGTCGTCGGGATCGACCGCTTCAGGATTGATCTCCAGCCCGAGAAGATCGCCAGTGCCGTTGACCCGAGCAGTCACGAGCCCGCCAGCCGCCGAACCCTCGACGACTGCCGACGCCAGATCGTCCTTCGCGGCGAGCAGCTGCTCCTGCATCTGCTGGGCTTGGGCCAACAGCGCCGACATATCTGGCAGACCGCCCTCACTCACGGCCTCTCCTTCCCATCGACGTCCTCTGAGCGTACGCCGATCAGGCGAACAGAATGTTGGCGAGGCGGCGCGCGATCAGTTCGGGTTCATCATCCCTGACCAGCGCCGATCCGGCCAAAGCACCGTCGAGCCACAGCGAGGCGAACCCGTGGACGAGTGACCAGGCTGCCAACTGCGCATCGCCAGGATCGCCACCTCTCCGGTCGGCCGGCAGCTGCCCGACACCGGTGCGCAAGACGCCTCCGGCGCGAGTACGGGCGGCCCCCAGGTCTGGATCATCGGCGTGCAGCAGGTCACCGCGAAACATCACGGCGAAGTGGCCCGGATGTTCAATGGCGAACCGGACGTAGGCGACCGCGACCTCACGGAACTCGCTGTCCGCACGCGCGAGCTCCTCGGCGAGTAGGTCGAACCCCTCGGCGGCGAGCGCGGTTAGCAGTCCCTTGCGATCACCGAAGTGGTGCGCGGGCGCCGCGTGCGAGACACCAGCGCGGCGGGCGAGGCCGCGAAGCGTCACGGCGTCGACGCCGTCGGTAGCAATCTGTGCCGCCGCTGTCTCGAGGATCGCGACCCGCAAAGAGCCGTGGTGATATCCCGCCTTGGCCATCCGGCCATCCTCCTCCTCTTATCTAGCCATTGACAAGTTTAGATCCATGTGGCAATCTTGTCAGTGTCAAGATTCGGTCGGAGAAGGAGGCGATGCCATGGCACCGCTCGTCGTACTCGTCCTCACCACCGCGGTCGCGCGCGCCAGCGGCTGGCTCGGCCTCGACTGGCTCGACTCCTGGCCGCAAGCGGTCCAAGTGGGTTTGGCCGCGATGTTCGCGCTGACTGCCAGCGCCCACTTCGTTCAGCCGCGGCGTCGGCTCCTGATCGCCATGGTGCCGCCTGGGCTGCCGAACCCCTCGGCTCTCGTCACCCTCACCGGCGTCCTCGAGATCACCGGAGCCATCGGCCTGCTGATCCCGGCCACAACTGAGCTCGCGGCTGTCGGCCTGGCCCTCCTGCTCGTTGCCCTGTTCCCCGCGAACGTGCGCGCGGCCCAGCTCGATGTCGGCATCAAGACCATGCCGCTTCCGCTGCGTGCGGCCGTACAGTTCGCATTCATCGGCGCCGTCGCCGTCGCGGCGGCCTGACCTGCGGCGACCGGACGAGCCACCGGTGGCAGAGTCGCGTCAGGCAGGCTGCGGCAATCGGCAGGCGGCGTCGGCCACGATTGCGCTGGTCACGGTGCGTACAACGCCCGGATCGCGAAGGATGCGCCGATGCCCGAGGCCATGTGTCGTGAGGAGCTCGGCGTCCGGCCAGCGGGCTACCAACGCCTCCGTCGTGGGGTACGGCGTCTCCCGATCGTCGCGATCGTGCACGGCCAGCAACGAGGTGGGCTGCAACTGCGGGGCCAGGGCGGCGAGGTCGAACGATTCGAGCGGCATGGCGACCCGGCGCTCGACCCGGCGGGCCAACCGCCGCAGGGTTCGCTCGCCGAGTCCCAGCCGGGCGCCGAAGACCGGGAAGGCGTCGCGGACGTCCACCATCGGGGCGATCATCACCAGCCGCTCGGCGCCGAGCCAGCCGTGCTGCATCGCGAGGACAGCCGCCATCGCGCCCATCGAGTGGCCGATCACCGCACGCGCCGGGCCATGCTCGGCCGCGACCGCGTCGAGGCTCTGAGCGAACTCGATGATGTCGCTGGAACCCCGCTCCGCACGTCCCGGACCGGACGCGCCATGGCTCGGAGCGTCGTGGGCCACGACGGTGAATCCGGCCGTCACGAGTGGGCGTACGAAGGCGGCGAGCTGACCGGCATGTCCACCCCACCCATGCACGAGGTAGACCGACGGCCCACTCCCCCAGGTCCAGCCGCGCAGCTGGCGTCCCCGGGTCCGGATCTCGAAGGGCCGGCCGCCCTCGGGCGAGCGGATCGTGCCACCTGACGGGACCGTGAACCACAGGCGCTCCGCGATTCGGGAACCGACATCGGGCGCCGTGCGCTCGAGCGTCGCGAAGGCGACTCGCAGGGCGTACTCGCGCTTTCTAGGACGAACGATCGTGCTTTTCTGATTGCCTGAGAGGGTCATGGCGTACTCCTGGAGGGTGATCAGGTCGGGCGGCTGGCCGCCTCGACGAGGGATTCGTAGGCACGCCGGGCCCGCTCCGGAGCGCGCCCGTCATGCAGCAGCCGGGTGGCGTGATGGTGACTCAGCATGATGCCGTGCAGCTCGTAGGCGAACTGCTCGACGTCGACGTCGTCGCGGAACTCGCCCTCCGCGACCGCGGTGCCGGTGATCGTGGCGATCGAGTCGAGCCAGTCCCGCTCCGACCGGACCAGGGCGTCGCGCACCGGTCCGGGGCGATCGTCCAGCTCGGACGCGGCCGCCACGAAGATGCAACCACCGTTGAGCTCGTCGTTGGTCCAGGTCAGCCAGTGGTCGAAGAGCGTATCGAGGCGCCTCCGCCCGCGCGGCGAGGCGAATGCCGGCCGCATGACGCTGTCGATGAACCGCTGTCGCGCGTGCTCGAGCACCTCGAGCTGCAGGGACTCCTTCGACTTGAAGTGCGCGAAGAGCCCGCTCTTGGACATCTCGATGTGCGCGGCCAGTTGACCGATCGTCAGGCCGCGAAGCCCGTCCTGCGACGCGACCTGGATCGCCTCGTCCAGGATCGCGCGGCGGGTCTCTTCTCCTTTGCGCACAACCATATTATTAGCACGATCGTACGTTTTTCGCGAATCCGGTCGCGTCAATCGTGCGGGATCTCCTCGATCACCTTCGCGCCCAGCTCGCGGGCGAGCAGCTCGTCGTGGTCGACACCCTCGTCGATCGTCGGGTCGTCCGGATGGGCGTCGGCGTCGGCCGGCTCGGAGTCCCGTGACCGTGGACCGTTGCGGGTCGGCTCGATCGCCTTGCGGGCGTCGTCCCGGGCGCCGTTCTTGACGCGCGGTGCCGGTGTGGCGGACTCAGCGGGCGGCGGGTTCGCCGGCTGCGACGGAGCTGACGCGCCGGCCGGGTTGGTCGAGGGGTCGACGACGGTCTCGACGTTCCAGTCGACACCGATCACGTCGACCAGGGCCTGGCGCAGGATCTTGTCGCAGCCGCTGCGGACGAAGGAGTCGCGGGCGCCGGCGTTGACGACCGCAATCGTGAGCGTGTCGCCCTCGAGGGCGTGCACGTTGGCGTTCTGGCTGAGCATGACCCAGGCAAACCGGCGCTTGGCCATCACGGACTCCAGCACCTGGGGCCAGAGTCGCCTCACGTCGACAAGGGACAGCGATCCGCCGGTGGCCGGCGCGGCCTCGGCTGTCTCGGCCGGATCGCCGGTCGGTTCGGCCGGGGCATCGGCGGGCGACGTCGAGGCGGACGCTGCCGGCGTCTCGGGAGGCGGCTTCGGCTCCTCGGCCGGCGCCGGATCGGCCGCCGGCTGCTTGGCCGCGGGTCGCTTCGCGGCGGGCTGCTTGGCGGGAGGCTGCTTGGCGGCGGGCTGACCGGCATCGGTCGCCTCCCCGGCGCGGGTGGCGTCGACGGCCGCTCCGGCGATCGTCAGCCGGCGCTCGAGTCGATCCAACCGCGCCTGCACACCAGCCTCGGAGTCGTCAGCGCCGGGCAGCAGCAGCCGGGCGCAGATCAGTTCCAGCAGCAGTCGCGGGGCGGTCGCGCCGCGAATCTCGTCGAGTCCCGCGCTCACCACCTCGGCGGCCTTGGTCAGCTCGGCCGGGCCGAAGCGGGCAGCCTGGCTCTCCAGCCGCTCGGCGGCGTCACCTGGCACCTCGAGCAGCCCCTTGCCGATCGCCCCTGGCACGGCCGACACGACGATCAAGTCGCGGAACCGGCGCAGCAGGTCCTCGGCGAACCGGCGCGGCTCCTGACC
>Ga0075431_100000405_pt1 | contig 34877 bp, 36 predicted proteins | sample RhiMetdeltSRZDD5_FD_75297 | JGI IMG/M metagenome (GOLD analysis project Ga0075431, IMG submission 75297) | Populus rhizosphere microbial communities from Tennessee, USA - Rhizosphere MetaG P. deltoides SRZDD5 | ecosystem: Host-associated > Plants > Roots > Rhizosphere > Soil | place: USA... | reverse complement strand
TGCGTCAGGGCGGCCGCGTCGTGTACAGGCCGACCTGCCATTACGCTTACCACCCCTGTGACGACACCGTTCTCTCGGTACACGAGCTCGCGGGCAGAGGCTGGATAGGCCAGGAGAAGCGCCGCATTCTCATGGACGAGATCTACGACGGGACCGATGAGCTGGGTGCGCTCCTGATGGGACACAACCGCGGCGCATACTGGTTCGGATCGCGCATTTCGGTGCACGAAGCGCGGAAGCTCGCGCCATACAACAATGCGACCAGTATTCAGGTGGCCGCCGGGGTGATGGGCGGCGTGGTCTGGGCGATGGAAAATCCGCGCGCCGGCATCATCGACCCGGATGACGTCGACTTTCAGCGCGTGCTCGAAGTCGCCAATCCGTACCTGGGCGAGGTCGTCGGCGTTTACAGCGACTGGACGCCGCTCACGGGACGCAATCACCCGTTCCCGGAAGATCTCGATACCACCGACCCCTGGCAGTTCAAGAATTTCCGCGTTGTGTAGCGCGTTCCGCGCCGCAACGCGGAGCATTCTTGAAAATCTTGTTACAACCGGAAGGAACCCGAGGTTTCCCTCCGGCCTCCTTTCCTCCACCCCCATCGCACTGCTCGTCGTACGAGGCACGAACCGCAACGTGCGTCACGGACGCATCGCCACGCGCTATTCGAGCTTGATGTTCGCGGACTTGACGATCTCCGCGTACTTCACGCGTTCGGAACGAATGAAAGCCGCGAAGTCCTCGGGTGAGTTGCCGACGGTCTCGGCACCCACGCTCGCGATTTTCTCCCTCACTTCGGGCTGACTCAGGATCTTCGCCGTTTCGGCGTGGAGCCGCGCGACGACTTGTTTGCTGGCGCCGCCGGCCGGCACCACGAGACCCCACCACGTGCTCATGTCGTATCCCGGCACGCCGCCTTCGATCATCGTCGGAATGTCCGGGAGTAGCGAAAAGCGTTTCTCGGAAGTGACGGCGACCGGGCGTAACCTGCCGGACTTTACGTGGGGCAGCACCGGCGGAACCGAGTCGAAGTTGAGATGGACCTGCCCGGCGACGAGGTCGACGATCGACTGGCCGCTGCCTTTGTAAGGCACGTGCAGCATGTCGATCCTGGCAGTCAGCTTGAGAAGCTCGCCGGCAAGATGCTGCACGCTGCCGGCACCGGGCGAGGCGAATTGCAACTGTCCGGGCCTCGCTTTGGCGAGCGCGATGAGGTCCTTGACCGTCTTCACCGGCAACGACGGATGGACCACAAGGAGATTCGGGCCGATCGCGACGAGCGATACCGGCGCGAAATCCTTCTCCGGATCGTATGGGAGCTTCGATACGAGCGAGGGCAGTATCGATAGCGCGGCGATGTGGGCCATGAGCACCGTGTAACCGTCGGGCGGGGCTTTGGCGACGATCTCGGTCCCGATCTGTCCGGCCGCGCCACCCCGGTTGTCGGGCAGCACCTGCTGGCCGAGCGCTTCGGAGAGCTTCTGCGCGAGGATGCGTCCGACGATGTCCGTGCCGCCCCCGGGCGCGAAGCCGATGACCATTCTGATCGGCCTGGCGGGATATTGCGCCGGTGCCTCACCCGAAAACGCTGCGACAGCGACCAGTAACGTACAGAGCTGCGGGAACGTTTTCATGACGGCGCTCCTCCGGCGATTGATGACTATGCGGCTCGCGCATTATGGTAGAACGCTGCCGATGCCGCACTCATACACCGATACAGCATCGCCCTGGGTGGAACGCTGGGCCCCGCTGATGGCCCCCGGCGGACGCGTGCTCGACGTCGCCAGTGGAGCGGGCCGGCACGCGCGCTGGCTTGCTGCCCGCGGCTATCGCGTCGATGCGCTGGACAGGGACGCCGAGGCTCTGGCGACTTTGTCCGACGTGCCCGGCGTGACCCTGCGCTGCGCTGACATCGAGGGCGGGCCCTGGCCGTGCGAGCGGGGCGTGTACGCCGGCGTCGTGGTCACGAACTATCTCCATCGGCCATTATTTGCGGAGCTTTTTGCAGCGCTCGCCCCGGCCGGCATCCTCATTTACGAAACTTTTGCGGCAGGCAACGAACGCTACGGCCGGCCGTCTAATCCGGATTATCTGCTGCAGGCGGGGGAGTTGCTCGATGTGGTACGCGGCCGATTGCGGGTGCTGGCCTTCGAGGACCTCGAGATTCAGCATCCGCGACCTGCGATGGTGCAGCGGATTTGTGCGCGGTTGGAGTAGAATTCCGCGATTAAACCCGGCGCGAAAGCGCTGTTTTGTCAGGGATAAGTATGGTTGAGCTCCAAGGCAGCCTCGTTGCTATCGTGACGCCCATGCGCGATGACGGTGCGCTCGATCTGGATGCGTTCCGCAGGCTGATCGATTGGCACATCCGCGAAGGTACGGACGGCATCGCCGTGGTCGGCACTACCGGCGAATCGCCGACGGTCGATTTCGAAGAGCATCACCTTCTCATCGAGACGGCGGTAAAACATGCCGCCAAGCGTATTCCGATCATCGCGGGAACCGGGGCGAACTCGACCAAGGAAGCCATCAGCCTGGCGCGGCACGCACAGAAGTCCGGTGCGGACATGAGCCTTTCCGTCGTGCCGTATTACAACAAGCCGTCGCAGGAAGGCCTCTACCGGCATTTCCGCGCGATTGCCGAAGCCGTGGATATTCCGCACCTCGTGTACAACGTGCCGGGACGCACGGTCGCGGATATACAGAACGAGACCGTGCTGCGGCTCGCGGAGATTCCGAATATCGTCGGGATCAAGGACGCGACGGCCAACCTCGAACGCGGCGCGGAGCTCATGCGGCGTAAACCCGCGCGTTTCCGCGTCTACAGCGGCGACGATGCGACGGGCCTCGCGCTCATGCTCCTCGGCGGTGACGGCGTGATCTCCGTCACGGCCAACGTCGCGCCGCGGCTCATGCACGAGATGTGCAAAGCCGCGCTGACGGGCAACGTCAAGCTCGCGCGCGAAATCAACAACAAGCTGCTGGGTCTGCACCGAGATCTTTTCTGCGAAGCAAATCCGATCCCGGTGAAATGGGCGGTACGCGAGCTCGGGCTGATATCGGGCGGCATCAGACTTCCGCTGACACCGCTCGCGGAAGACTTTCACGGTCGCGTACGCGATGCAATGCGCCAGGCGGCAGTCCTCTGACGCGACCCCAAGGATATTTATGAGCTCAGTGTTGTTACGTATCTTGTTTCTGCTGGCGAGTGTGGCGCTGGCGGCGTGCGGCGGAATCGAGCTGCCGTCGAAGAAAATCGAATACAAGTCCGCCGGACGGCTGCCGCCGCTCGACGTGCCGCCGGATCTGACCCGGCCACAGGCGGACGAGCGTTTCATGGTGCCGGATGTCGGCAGCCGCGGCTCGGCTACGTTTTCCGAGTACCAGCGAGACCGCACGGGGAACCGTGCGGAAGCTCCGGGCTCGGCTGGCGTGCTGCCGACGCAGGACGGCGCGCGCGTCGAGCGCGCAGGCACGCAGCGCTGGCTCGTCGTGAACGGCGAACCGGACAAGCTCTGGCCCCTCGTGAAGGAGTTCTGGCAGGAAGTCGGCTTTATCGTGAACGTCGAAATGCCAGACGCCGGCGTGATGGAAACCGACTGGGCGGAAAACCGCGCGCGCGTACCCGACGGAATCATTCGCAATACGCTCGGGAAACTGCTCGATGCCGTCTACTCGACATCGGAACGCGACAAGTTCCGTACGCGTTTCGAGCGCGGCGCGCAATCCGGCACGACCGAGATCTACATCAGCCACCGCGGCATGGAAGAGGTGTACACGTCAGTCAATAAAGACGACACGAAGTGGCAGCCGCGGCCCGCGAGCCCCGAGCTCGAAGCGGAGATGCTGCGCAGGCTGATGGTGCGTCTTGGCGTGCAGGAAGAGCGTGCGAAGGCACAGGTCGCTGTCGCGAAGGAAGTTCCGCGTGCGACGCTCACGAGAACGAGAGATGGTGGATCGCTCTCGCTCAACGAGCAGTTCGATCGCGCCTGGCGGCGCGTGGGTCTCGCGCTCGATCGCGTCGGCTTTACCGTCGAAGACCGCGACCGCTCGAAAGGCGTGTATTTCGTGCGCTACATCGATCCGCAGACCGACAACAGAACCGGGGAAAACAAGGGCTTGCTTTCGCGCTTCAAGTTCTGGGGCGGAAGCGACAAGCAGAAGACCGCCCCGCAGTACCGCGTGGTCGTGAAAGACCTCGGGGAGCGCGCCGAGGTGAACGTCCTCAACAGGGACGGCGGGCCCGAGCAGTCCGCGACCGCGGGGCGCATCCTTGCGCTGCTGCACGAACAACTGAAGTGAGGGAATGATTCGCTTCGCATCGTTGGGCAGCGGTAGCGAAGGCAACGGTCTTCTCGTCGAATCAGGCAGCACCCGCATACTTATCGATTGCGGTTTCAGGCTGTCGGACACCGTAAAGCGTCTCGCGAGGCTCGGGCTTGCGCCAGCGGATCTTGCGGCCGTGCTCGTGACGCACGAGCATGACGACCACGCGGGCGGTGTCGCGAAGTTCGCGCGGCGCTACGATCTGCCGGTGTATCTCACTTACGGAACGCTCATCGCGATCGGCAGGGGCCGGGCGATGATGCCGCGCGTCAGCCTGATCGACAGCCACACGCCGTTCGCGATCGGCGATCTGGAGATCCATCCTTACCCCGTGCCGCACGATGCGCGGGAGCCATGTCAGTTCGTGTTCAGCGACGGCGAGCGCCGGTTAGGCCTTCTTACGGACACCGGCGATTCGACGCCGCACATCCAGCGCATGCTTTCGGGTATCGATGCGCTCGTGCTCGAGTGCAACCACGACATCGACCTCCTGATGAACGGACCGTATCCGCCGACGCTGAAGCGCCGCATATCGAGCCGCTACGGCCATCTGGATAACGCAACGGCGGCCTGTCTGCTCTCAGGCATCGACTGCACGCGGCTGCAGCATTTCGTCGCCGCGCATCTCTCGGCTCGGAACAATACGCCCGAGCTCGCGCGCGGCGCGGTATCGGCAGCATTGAACTGTGCTGCAACGTGGATCGAGATCGCGACCCAGTGCGACGGGCTGAGCTGGAGGCAGATCGCCTGAACGGCGCGCCGGCGTCAGCAGCGCAATAAAAAAAGCCGGCCCGATTCGGGCCGGCTTTTTGTCGTGCGACTGAAACTTACTTCTTCTCGTCGGGCTTGGACTCGCTGGGGGACGAGGGCATGGGCGTTGTCGTCGACGAGCTTGCAGCGCCGCCGGCCGAGCTCGAAGCTGCGGCCCCTGTGCCGGGCGTGGTGGCATCGGCTTTCGGCGCTTCGCCGGGCGCGGGTGAGGGCGTCGGCGCCGGGGCGGCTGTCGGTGCGCTCGGGGCCGGAGGAGGGGTTGTAACGGTCTTTTGTTCTTCTTTCTTGCAAGCGGTGAGGCTGACCGCCACGAGGGCGGCGAGGAGGAGCGAGCGTGTCATGTTTTGTTTTCCTTTAGGAGCAGGGTTAGCGATCCACAACGTACCGGAATACCTCGCTTTCCCGGGTAAATATCCGGCCGTCATCACATTTTACCAGCTATCCACCGGCCGTCTAATCGAGAGACGGCGATCGAAGCTCTCGAGGCGCTCTCAAAGACCGAGCACGCTCGTTGCGACGCTCGGCTTCGACGCTTCCCACAGCTCGTTGAAGCGATCGAGCAATGCCTGCGCACCGGCGAGCTCGTCGCGGCCACGTGCGAACCGCAGGTGATCGTGGTGAAAGCGATGCAGATAATGGCTTGCGTCGAAGATAGCGAAGGAATCGCAGATATGACGCGCCGCCTGGGGCGTCACGCGGACTTGCGCGGCATGGCTGAATTGCTGCAGCACCGCTACCAGGCGGGGGGCGACTCGCTGCACATTCCCCGGCTCGTGAAGCACGACGAACAGTCGGTTGAGCGGGTCTGCACGCAGAAAATCGCGAATGAGGCCGCAGCGTGTAGACGTGTTGTAGCGCGGCGACAGCGACCAGTCGAAAATACGCACGACTCGCTGCGTCTGCTGGAGAAGCTCGTCGAACATGTCTTCCAGCGTCTCCAGGCTTTCGAAGCGTTCGTAAGAAGCGTGCGGAAGCGCGCGCGGTGGCCGGTGGTCAGTCATCCGATGTCGTGGGTTCGGTCGAGCCCGGGCCAATATAGCCAGCGAGGTACCACGCGTAAAGGGACTCCCACGCATCGGCAGGGAGCTCGAGCGGCGGATCGAGCTGCCGCGCGTCGGCGAGGCTCGTCCACACACGTGCCGCCCCGGCGCCGGGTTCGGCCGCTTCGCCATTGATGAAGACGGCGCCACCGTAATACATCATGCGCGTCGCCGCTGAGAGGCGAACGCCTTTTTGCGCGACCCGGCGGGCGAAGCCGCTTCGCGTGAGCGGCCGTGACGGCGGCTCGAACACCACATTGTCTTTCGGTTCGCTCAAGTAGCACCCGAGGAACTCGACGACGTCGCGGCGCGACCAGCGCAATTTCCGAAGCACATCGGCCGTATGCGCCACCATGGGCGCCGGGATACGCGCCGGTCGGCGTGTCGGTGCGAGATCGCGGTCCGCATACTGGCCGTCGAGTTGCAGGCGGTCCTGCAGAAACTCGAGAAAGCGTGAGGCGAGCTCCTGCGAGGCCGGCGCACGAAAACCGACGGAACACGTAATGCAGTCGTCGACCGCGATGCCCTCATGCGCATAGCGCGGCGGCAGGTAGAGGATGTCGCCCGGAGCAAGTGTCCATTCCTGGTCCGGATGGAAATTCTTCAGGATCTTCAGCGGGACGTCGCGAAGGAGCTCGAGCTCTCGCTGAGCGCTCACCCGCCACTGACGACGACCTGCCGATTGAAGGAGAAAAACATCGTAGCTGTCGAAGTGCGGGCCGACGCCGCCACCGGGAACGGCGTAGCTCACCATGAGGTCGTCGAGCCGGGCGTACGGAAGAAAAGCGAATTGTCGCAGCAGGCGCGCTGCCTGCCAGAGCGCGACTTCGACGCCCTGGACGAGGAGGGTCCAGCCGCTCCGCGGCAAGCGTCGCAAGTCGCGGGGTGCGAACGGCCCGTGATCGACTTTCCATCGCCCGCGCGTGCGCTGCACGATGCGCGATTCGATGTCGTCGCGCTGCGCGAGCTCGAAAAGTTCTTCGCGGGCGAACGCCCCAGCGTACTCGCGAAGTGCGCTGCGCGCCAGCAGCGGTTTTTTCTGCCAGTGTCGCCGCAAAAACTCGGCTTCCGTCAGACCGCCGAGAAAATTTTTCTTCATCCAGGTTGGATTATAGTGACGAGCGGTTCTTGACCCGCGCGCGGTTTTGTTTACACAATCGGGTTACACGTCGAGGGAGGCTCGTTCGTGGAGCTCGTGCGCGGAGAAGATCGTGTGGTGGTGCGGCCGGGTCAACCGGCGCCCGGCTTTGATCTGCCCGACGCGGATATGAACATCGTGAGCCTCGACGCGTACAAGAACAGCCGCAATGTGGTTCTCTACTTCTATCCCAAAGACGGCACACCGGGGTGCACGATGGAAGCCATCGATTTCAGCGAGCTCGAAGATCATTTCGGCCGTCTGCACACGGTGGTGCTGGGCGTGAGCATGGACGATTGCATGTCGCACGGTGAGTTTCGCGACAAGCACGGTCTGTGCGTACAGCTCCTGTCGGATCAGGATGGAGAGGTCTGCGAGCGCTACGGTGTGCTGCAGGAGAAGGAACTGGAAGGGCGCCGCAAGAAGTGCATCGTGCGCTCGACTTTCATCATCGACCGCAAAGGACTCGTGAAGCACGCGCTCTATGGCGTGAGCGCGCGCGGGCACGCGGCCGAAGTGCTCGGGCTTGTGAGGACTTTACCCAAATGCAAGTAGCGAAGGACACCGTCGTAGCGCTGGACTACCAGCTCTTCGGCTCCGATGGCGAGTTGATCGAAAAGACCGACGAGCCTGTCGAGTATCTGCACGGCGGCTATGGCGGAATGTTCCCTGCGGTCGAGAAGGCACTGGAAGGAAAGAACGTGGGCGAAACGTGCCGGGTGCGGTTGATCCCTGAGGACGGGTTCGGCGATTACGATGCCGACCTCGTCCACGTGGAGCCGCGGGACAAGTTTCCTGACACTGTCGAAATCGGCATGCAGTTCGAAGGCAAAGCCCAGGAGTCCGGCAACACCCTCGTCTACACGGTGACCGACATCGCTGACGGCAAAGTCATCGTGGACGGCAATCATCCTCTCGCCGGTCAGACTTTACATATCGAATGCACTGTCACCGGCGTGCGCGCGGCGACGTCTGACGAGGTCTCGCACGGTCACGCTCACGGGGCGCACGGGCATCACCACTAGTCAGCGGCCCTTTGCGGCGATTTCGCTTCCAGGCGTCGCACCGAATCGCGCGCGGCCGTTCTCGATCGTGACGGTGACGTACACCCAGTTCACGAAGGGGCTGCCGAACACTTCGATCCGCGACACGTTCTCCACTTTGGCTCCGGACCGCGGATCCACGAGCGGCCGGTCGAAGCGGTACCAGTGCGTGTCTCCATGGACTACGAGCACTTCGCCTTTGTAGCGCTGTGCCTCGTGGGCGAGTGCCAGGACGATCGGCTCGTAGGCGCGATTTCCCGACCATAGGTTCGCCTGCACGGCGATCACGAGCGCCGGCAGCTTGCGCTCTCGCGCTACGGTGAACGCTTCGCGCATCCACTCGAGCACTGCCGCTGTGCGCTGCTGAGATTCGGGCGGGTTGCGCGCGTTGTTGTTCGGGCCCGGAATGTTGAGCGTCGCGAAAAGCACTTCACCCGTCGTCCAGCGCAGGTGTTCGGGGTAGCCCCGGCGTACCTGCCGCTCGACCGTGAGGGGCCGCTGTCCGAGCGCCGTATCGGCGGCGAAAAAAATCTCGCGCAGCTTGCGCAGCCGTTCCAGCGGATCGCGCGGGGCCCAGTGAGCACGCGGGCAGTCGACCCACTCGTTGTCACCGGGAATGAAAACGAACGGGTGGTGCGAAAGTCCGAAGGCGTCCCGTCGTTGCAGAAAGAGCTCGTCGCTGCACTCCATCTGCGAGCTCTTGAAGTCTCCCACGTGCACGACGAACGCGAGCCGCTCGCGATTCATTTCGGCGATCATCGAAATGAGCTGCGCTTCTTCGACGGCCGTGTATGGCATGTCTCCGAACGCGGCGAAAGCGAACTGCGCGGCGTGTGCAGGCGCGGCGAGCGCGCACCACAAAAACAACGCGCGAAGGGCTCGCGACCCGCGAGCTTTGGTTTTCACTCGTCGAGCTTCTGGCGCAACCGGTACACGAGCTCGAGCGCTTCGCGCGGCGTGAGCGCGTCGGGATCGGCCGAGCGCAGCAGCTCGAGCGCCGGATGTTGCACGGGCTCTTCGGGCAGGGGAGCGGCGGGCGCGAAAAGATCGCGCTGCGGGCTGGCGGCGAGCCCGCGCTCTTCAAGCTCGGCGAGGCGCCGCCGGGCCGCGCGTATCACCGAGCCGGGCACGCCGGCGAGCTGGGCCACCTGCAGGCCGTAACTGCGATTCGCCGGACCTTCTTCGACTGCGTGCAGGAAGACGATGCGGTCCTTGTGCTCGACCGCGTCGAGGTGCACGTTGACGACCTGTTTGAACTCGGCCGCAAGCGCGGTGAGCTCGAAATAATGCGTGGCGAACAACGTATAACACCGGCTCTTCTCGGCAAGATGCCGCGCGATCGCCCACGCGAGTGCAAGCCCGTCGTAAGTGGAGGTGCCGCGGCCGATCTCGTCCATGAGCACGAGACTTTCCGCGGTCGCGTGGTGCAGGATGTAAGCCGCCTCCGTCATCTCGACCATGAACGTCGAGCGGCCGCCCGCGAGATCGTCGGCCGCGCCGATGCGCGTGAAAATCTGATCGACAGCGCCGAGGCGGGCGCGCTTTGCCGGAACGTATGCGCCGCAGTGGGCAAGCAGCGCGATCAGCGCAACCTGGCGCATGTATGTCGATTTGCCGCCCATGTTCGGGCCGGTTATGAGCAGCATCTGACGCGCAGGAGAGAGCCGCGTGTCGTTCGCGATGAAGTGATCGACCTGCGACTCCACGACCGCATGACGGCCCGCATCGATCTCGATCGTTGGCTCATCGACGAACTCCGGCGCGCTCCAGTCGAGCGCTGCTGCGCGCTCCGCAAACGCGGCGAGCGCATCGAGCTCCGCGATGGCCGAACCGGCACGCTGCAGCGCCGGCAAGTGCGGCGCGAGATCCCCGAGGAGCTTCTCGTACAGGAACTTCTCGCGCGCGAGCGCCCGCTCCTGGGAGGACAGCGCCTTGTCCTCGAAAGCTTTCAGCTCGGGCGTGATGTAGCGCTCGGCGTTCTTCAGCGTCTGACGTCTGCGGTAATCGTCCGGCACCTTCTCGGATTGCGCGCGGGTCACTTCGATGTAGAAACCATGTACGCGGTTGTATTCGACTTTGAGGTTGGCGATGCCACTGCGGCCGCGCTCGCGCGCCTCGAGATCGAGCAGGAACTGTCCGCAGTTCATCTGGATCGCGCGAAGCTCGTCGAGCTCGCTGTCGAACCCGTCGGCGATGACGCCGCCTTCCCGCAGCACCGCCGCGGGCTCTGCTCGTATCGCCGCGGCGAGCAGTGCGACGATCTCGGGCTCAGGGCCGAGGTTCGACGCGAGGGCGGTAAGAAGCGCGCTCGGCGAACCCTGCAGCGAGCGCGCGAGGTCGGGCATGCGTCCCAGCGTGTCGCGAAGGCCGGACAAATCGCGCGGCCGCGCGCTCTTCAGTGCGATGCGCGCCGTGATGCGCTCCACGTCGACGCAGCCTTTCAGCATCGCGTGCACCTGGGGCTGCAGAGCGGATGCGAGCAGGCTCGCCACCGCGCCGTGGCGCGCGCGGAGCACTGCGCGATCGCGAAGCGGGTGATGCAACGCATGGCGAAGCCAGCGGCTACCCATGCCGGTTGCGCACGTGTCGAGCAGCGACAGAAGCGTCGGCCCCGGCTCGCCGCGTATCGTTTCGGAGATCTCGAGATTGCGGCGAGTGGCGGGATCCATGCGCACGAACGCGCCGGTGTGCTCGACATTCAGCGCTTTCACGTGCGCGATGGCCGTGCCCTGCGTCGCTTTCGCATATTCGAGGAGCGCGCCGGCAGCCGCGACTGCGACCGGATGGTCGGTTGCACCGAACGCCGCCAGGTCGAGGGTCTCGAACTGGCGACACAGCGCACGACGCGACGCATCCGTGTCGAACTGCCAGGGGGCACACTTCTTGATCGCCGCCCGGCCGTCGAGCTCTGGCCAGTCCGTGTCCTCGCAGACGAGTACTTCGGACGGCCGAAGCCGCTCGAGCTCGTTCGAGAGATTCGCGGGCAGCGTTTCCATGATCGTGAAGCGGCCGGAGGCGAGAGAGAGCCACGCGAGCCCGAGCGTGACGCGGTTGCGGTTCACCGCCAGCAGAAGATTGTCGCGCTTGTCTTCGAGGAGGGCGGAGTCAGTGAGCGTCCCCGGCGTCACGATCCGCGTGACCTTGCGCTCGACGGGCCCTTTCGAGGTGTTCGGATCGCCGATCTGCTCGCAGATCGCCACCGACTGGCCGAGCTTCACGAGCTTCGCAAGATACTGTTCGACGGCGTGATACGGCACGCCCGCCATCTTGATCGGCTCGCCGGCGGAAGCGCCGCGCGTCGTGAGCGTGATGTCGAGCAGCCGCGCGGCGCGCTCGGCGTCGTCGTAGAAGAGCTCGTAGAAATCGCCCATGCGGTAGAAAAGCAGCTTGTCCGCATGCTCTGCCTTGATGCGCAGATACTGCTGCATCATGGGCGTATGAAAGACGTTCGGCGGCATCGGCACTGCGGATTTCATTCAGCCGGGAATTATAGCCGCGCGTGCACTGTCGCCCGTGGCGTGAGCGCTTCGCGTGTGCGCGCGCGGCAGGGTCCGAGCAGATGGCGAACGGACGTTCAGAGATTGCTTCGCCGCGCGTGCGTCTCGCAACGACAGGAGAGGAGGTCTCGGAGGGAAACCTCGGTATCCCTCGAGGTGCCGCGCCGGCCTCGCCGTGCGGGGCTACGGATTGGACGGCGTTCCGCAGGTCACCGGCGTGCAGGTGGACTGTTCGAGAACGATGACTTTGGGATTCTCACCCTGGCGCCTGAGAAAAAATTTCACCCAGGCGAGATTGTTCGTCTTGTCTTTCTCGAGCCAGTGGTTCTCCGGATCGGCTTGGTGAATCAGGTAGTAAATGCCTTCGGGCGCGCCGGTGATGTCGAGCTCCTGGCCTTCCGTCGACTGGTGATAGTCGTCGCTCCAGCCGACCGAGATGCCCTGCAACTCCGCGTTGCATTCGAAATACGTGCGGCTGCTGCCTTTCTTGACGAGTATCGTCTGGTCGTTGTCGATCAGACAGAAAGTGGTTTTGGTGCCCGCCGCGACCGCAGGTCCGTTCGGGGCATTCGCACGCACTTCGAACAAGGCAACTGCGCTCTGGTGCCAGTGATTGTGCTCCGGGTGAAAGATCGCGACGCCGGCGGGATGCGTCTGCACAATGTTTCCCGCGACATCGAGTATCTCTTGCGTCGCGATCGTGCATTGCGCGAACGCGACGCCGTCGATGACGCATGGCGCGACCTGGCCGCCGCCACGAATCTGTAAGGGACCGTCGCCGATATTGATGTGGGTCGTCGAAAAGCGGAGCATTTCCCGCTTGTGCTCGTTCTGGATCTGGAGATGCGAGATCTGCTCGACGACATCGGGATAGAGGGGTGCACCTGCCGCGATTGATAGGGTCGAAATGAGCGATGCAAACAGAATGCAGGTGCTTCGGAGTATGGTGTGCCTGGGCATGTCCGCGTCCCCCCTTTGAGATCCGGCGTGGAGACCGTAACACGTCGCACTGCGGTTCACAAACTGGCGCAGAAAAGTGACGCCGCGCTAGCCCCTTCTGAACAGCTTCTGCATTCGCTTGGCGACTTTGGGGGAATCCGCGACGACGATGTAGCCGCCGCTTTTCGCGGGATTGACGAGCGCGATCATACGACGGTCCGCGACGAGCACCTGTCCCGCGATCGGGTAATCGGACACGAGAACCACGTTCGCGCGCCCATCCGCCCCTTCGAGGACGATGAGATCGCATTCGATGCCGGGCAGCTGGCACTTGCCGGCGTAGTGCGCCTGGACGTCGCGGCTGTCCAGCGTCAGTCCGAGTTGCTTCAACTGCTGGTCCATCTCGGCGGTGTCGCCTTCGCGCGCGAGCCCGGCACGGTCGTCGACGACGAGCGATATCGCTGCGACCGCGGGATGGCTCGGACCGACCGCCTCCGCGGGTTTAGCCAGCGATGTTGCGTCGAACGCTTGCGAAACGAACCAGCCGGATCCGAGCGCTGCGAGCAGCACCGCGGCCGCAGCGGCGTACTTCCAGGGGGGTCGGGCCCGCGGCGTGAGCAATACCCGGTGCACGATCGCCTCAGGCACCGGCACGAGCGCCGCTTCTTCGATCTGCCAATCGAGATCGGCGAGATCGGCCATCAGGCGCTTACACGCCTTGCATTCCGCAAGGTGCGTGCGCTGTTCGGCCGTCTGCGCTCGCGGCGAAATCAAAAGCAATCGACGGCACGTGAGACAGTTCAAGCTCGACATCTCCTTCTAACGCGAGGCCGTTACGGGCGAGGCCACCCGAATACCGGCGCGGTGTGCAACCGCGTTCCACTTGCCGACCTCTGCGCGAATCATAGTGCGAATGTCGGCGGGGCGCATCGCGCGCGGCTCGGCCGCGTCCGCCAGCAGTCGTTTCTGGGTTTCCGGCTGTTCCAGTAGGGCGGCGATCTCGCGGCGCAGCTTTTCCGTCACCGCCCGCGGCGCGCCGGTGGGCGCAACCACACCCCACCAGACCGATACTTCGTACCCGGGAAAACCGGCTTCCGCGACGGTCGGTACCTCCGGCACCGCCGGACTGCGTCTGTCCGCTCCGACGGCGAGCAGCTTCAGCCGGCCGGTCCGCGCATTCGGCAGTACCTGGGTGAGGGAGCTGAACATCACCGGCACCTGGCCTGCCATTACGTCCGTCATGGCGGGGCCGCCGCCTTTGTACGGAACGTTTACGAGATCGATGTCGGCAAGCTTCTTGAAAAGCTCACCGCCGAAATGATTGAAACCGCCGATCCCGGTCGAGGCGTAGTTGATGGAGCCGGGCTTTGCTTTCGCACGCTCGACGAGCTCCCTGAGCGAGTTGAAGCCCGCGGACGGTGCGACGACGATGCAGTTCGGCGATGACCCGATGAGCGAAATGGGATCGAACGATTTCTCGACGTCGTACGGCAACGGGCGAACGGCTGCGTTCATGACGAATGACGTCGATATCATCAGCAGCGTGTATCCGTCTGCCGGCGCTCGCGCGGCAAGCTCGGCGCCGATGATCCCGTTCGCACCGGCACGATTGTCGATGACGATTTGCTCGCGCAGCCGCTCCGTAAGCTTCGCGCCGACGAAGCGGGCCAAAACGTCGTTGCTGCCGCCGGGTGGGAACGGCACGATCCAGCGTATCGGCTTCGTTGGAAAATCGCCGGCGTGGGTTTCTTCAGAGTACACAGCCCAGACCCAGGCAGCGACTAACCCGAGGGCCAGTAGTATGCGGGTCATGCGAAGCTTCATCGCAGGCCTCCTGAGGTAACCGGGAAAAAAGGCCCGGCGCGAAGCCGGGCCCCAACCAGGAGCCTAGGGAGGACTGGCTCCTGTCCGCTTGCTGTGCTCACCCACGCGTAAGACCGGGATAGCTGCCAAAACCTTACAAGCACCTCGACGGCGCGACAGTCTTCACGACCGGCGACTCGCGAGCGCTTCGGCCGAGGGGCCTCCGACCGTCGCGGCTGAAGCCGCTACCGCAGTTCGTCGCTACGCGTAGGGCCGAAATCCCTAAGCTGCGCTGTGCCTGGCGGTCAGCGCGGGCGTGAGGTGTGGCGCGAGGATCTGCAGGAGCTCCACGAACACCTTCGGCGTGCCCGCAACGATGCTGCCGCTCTGCATCCAGCCGTCGTTCCCCTCGAGGTCCGATACGAGCCCGCCCGCTTCGGTAATGAGGAGCGCCCCGGCCGCCATGTCCCACCGGCTGAGACCGATTTCCCAGAATCCGTCGAGACGTCCGGCCGCGACGAACGCAAGGTCCAGCGCCGCAGAGCCCGCGCGACGCACGCCCGCGCTGCCCTTCATCGCGTCGCGCAACATCGCCATGTACGTCTCGAGATGCGCGAGCTCCTTGAATGGAAACCCGGTGCCGATCAAGCCGGACTTCATGTGCTGGCGTTTGCTTACGCGTATCCGCGTCTCGTTCAGGAACGCCCCGCGTCCACGGCTCGCCGTGAATAGATCGTTACGCGCCGGATCGTAGATCACGGCCTGCGTGACGGTTCCGCGATGCTCGAGCGCGATCGATACGCAATACTGCGGAAAGCCATGCAGAAAATTGGTGGTGCCGTCGAGCGGATCGATGACCCACCGATACTCCGAGTTCCCGGACGCGCCGCTTTCCTCTGCTAGAATCGCGTGCCCCGGATACGCCTCGTGCAGCGTCGAGATGATGGCGCGCTCGGCTTCCCGATCGACCTCGGACACGAAATCGTTGGCGGCCTTCTCTCTCACCGCGACCACATCGAGGTTACGCGTTGCACGGCTGATGATGTTGCCGGCGCGGCGTGCGGCTTTCACCGCGGTGTTGAGCATGGGATGCATGAGGGAAGACATGTTTCGCGCGCGAGCCGTTTTGAAGGCGCGTCATTCTACCGCATGAGTGAGACCGACCCGCTCCGGAACGTTCGCGTGGTGCTCTGCGAGACGAGCCATCCGGGGAACATCGGTGCCGCCGCGCGTGCGATGAAGACGATGGGCCTCTACGATCTTCATCTCGTAGCGCCGCGAGCATTTCCCGACCGCCAAGCGCAGTGGCGCGCTGCGCGTGCAATGGATGTCCTCGAGCGCGCGACCGTGCACACGACGCTCGACGATGCATTGTGCGGCACTGCGTTCGTGGTGGCGTGCTCCGCGCGCACGCGCGAAATGGCGGTACCGGCGACGGGCGCTCGCGAAGCCGCGGCGCGTGCGATCGAGGTTGCGCGTACGCAGCAAACCGCGCTCGTGTTCGGCAACGAAACGTTCGGGCTCACCACCGAGCAGGTGAACAAGTGCGGCCTGCTGGCCGCGATTCCGGCCAACCCGGAGTATCCGGCGCTCAATCTCGCGGCAGCCGTCCAGGTCTTCGCGTACGAGCTGCGCCTGGCGAGCCTTGGCACGCCGGGACCGGCGCCGGAACGCGAGCTTGCGGCGCATGAAGAGGTCGAAGGTTTCTATCGCCATCTCGAAACCGTGATGGCCGATATCGGTTTCCTGGATCCCGAACACCCGAAAAAGCTCATGCCCAGACTGCGGCGACTGTTCGCGCGAGCGGGGCTCGAGCGCGAAGAAGTAAATATCCTCCGGGGCCTGCTGAAAGGCCTCTCGCGCCCCAGGCGGTAACCGGGCGCTCGTGGGCAACTGCCGAGCGCCGCGTAGTTGAGTAAAATAGTCGGTTTTCCACGGCTCAGCGCCTATGTTTGCGCGTCTGAAGGAAGAGATAACGGTCGTGTTCGAGCGCGACCCGGCGGCCCGCACGACCTGGGAAGTCGTGACCTGTTATCCCGGGTTTCACGCGATGCTCGTGCACCGCTTTTCACACCGGCTATGGAATAGCGGGCTCAAGTGGCTGGCGCGCTTCGTTTCTCACTTCGGTCGCTGGATTACCGGCATCGAGATACACCCCGGTGCGCGCATCGGGCGGCGGTTCTTCATCGATCACGGCATGGGGGTCGTGATCGGGGAGACCTCGGAGATCGGCGACGACTGCACGCTCTATCATGGCGTCACGCTCGGCGGGACCTCCTGGAACAAGGGCAAGCGCCACCCGACGCTCGGCAAAAGCGTTGTGGTGGGGGCAGGGGCGAAGATCCTGGGTCCGATCGAGATTGGCGATGGTGCGAAAATCGGCTCGAACGCGGTCGTCGTAAAAGCAGTTCCGGCCGGGGCGACGGCGATCGGCATCCCTGCGCGGATCGTCGAATCGCACGATGCGCAGGGGCGTTTCGCCGCGTACGCGGTGTCCAGGGATGCGAATGACCCGGTGGCGCAGGCGCTCCACGAGCTGATCGCCCACAGTGTCGAAACCGACCGGCGGATGGAGCACATCCTGGCCGAGTTGAAGCGTTTGGGTGTGAAACTCGAAGAGGAGCCGGCCTCGAGCTTTGATGCGAACTATCTGAACCGAATTGTTGACTAAATCTGTCGGGAAAGCGTAAAGTCGAGCGATGAGACTGCAACGTCCCGGCATAGGCAACTCCTTGAACTCAATCGGTTTTGGAGGCGGCGCATGAGACTCACGACCAAAGGACGATTCGCGGTTACGGCGATGATGGACCTCGCGCTGCGCGACAGCAGCGGACCCGTGACACTGGCTGAAATCAGCTCACGGCAGAAAATCTCCCTTTCTTATCTGGAGCAGCTTTTCGGGAAGCTCCGTCGGCACGAGCTCGTCGACAGCGTGCGCGGGCCCGGCGGAGGTTATCGGCTGGCCCGGGACACGGGGCAGATCTCGATCGCCGAGATCATCCTCGCGGTGGACGAGCCGATCGACGCGACGCAGTGCGGCGGCAAGGAGAACTGCCACGACGAGCAGAAATGTCTGACCCACGACCTGTGGGCGACGCTGAACGACCGCATTTTCGAGTACCTCGAAGGTGTGACGCTGCGTCAGCTCGTGGACAACCACCGCGCGCGGGAGAGTGGTGTCAACACCGTTCACGACATGCGGCCGAACACGCCGCGGGTAACGCCGGTCTCCGCCTGAGAGTTACGCGATGAGCCACGTGTACTTCGACCACAACGCGACGACGCCGCTGGACGCGCGCGTGCTCGAGGCGATGCTGCCATTTCTGCGGGAGCATTACGGCAACGCGTCGAGCCGGCACGAGCTCGGCACGCAGGCGCGCAAGGCCGTCAATGCCGCCCGCGAACAAGTCGCGGCGCTCGTGCACGTGCAACCCTCGCAGCTGGTTTTCGTGTCTGGTGGGACCGAGGCGAACAACCTCTTTATCAAGGGCGCGGCCGGGTACCTGAAGCCGTCGCAGATTGCAGTGAGCGCGATAGAGCATCCGTGCGTGGCAAAACCCGCGCAGGAGCTCGTGCGCGCCGGATGGAAACTGCGGAAGCTTGCGGTGAACCGGGATGGGCAGATCGACATCGACGATGTCGGCGCTGCTCTGAAAGAGCCGACCGGCATCGTGTCGGTCATGCTGGCGAACAACGAAACGGGCGTGATTCAGGACGTCGCTGCGGTGGCCGAGCGGGCGCGAGCCGCGCGCGCATGGATGCACACCGATGCGGTGCAGGCGCTCGGGAAGATCGACGTCGATTTCCCCGCGCTGAATGTACACGCGATGACCATCTCCGCGCACAAGATCTACGGTCCGAAAGGCGTGGGCGCGCTGGTGATGGATAAGCGGATCGAATTGAAGCCTCTTATCGCGGGCGGCGGACACGAGCAGGGCATGCGCTCGGGCACCGAAAACGTTCCGGCGATCGTAGGGTTCGGTGCCGCTGCCGAGCTCGCTCTCGCGCGTCGCGAAGAGCTGGCAGAGCGCATGGGTCGCTTGCGGCAGGGGTTGGAAGCGGCCTTGCACCGTTTAGGGGCTGTCATTTTCGGCGAAGGGGCCCCGCGCATTTCGAACACGACGTATTTCGCGTTCCCGCACATCGACGGCGAGACGCTGGTCGTGGAGCTGGACAAGCTCGGCTATGCGGTGGCGGCCGGCGCAGCGTGCTCCAGTGCAAGCACGGAACCATCGGCGACGCTGCTCGCGATGGCCGTGGAGCCGGAGCTCGCGCGCGGCGCGGTGCGTCTCTCGCTTGGGGCGGACAACACGGCCGCGCACGTGGAGGGTTTTTTGCAGACGGTACAGGCATTGGTGAAAAGATTGAGGGGCATGACCGCGATGGCGGTCTGACGGAAAGATGGCTATACAACTCACTGAAAGTGCGGCAAAACAGATTCAGACGCAGCTCGCGAAGCGCGGACGCGGGCTCGGACTGCGCGTGGGCGTGAAGAAAGTCGGTTGCTCCGGCTTTGCTTATACCTACGACTACGCCGACGAAGTACGCGCGGACGACGAGCTATTCGAGTCGTTCGGGACGAAAGTCGTCGTCGACCGCAAAAGCCTCGATTTCCTGACGGGCTCGACGCTCGATTTCGTGAGAGAGGGCTTGAAGCAGGCGTTCAAATTCGTAAATCCGAACGTCGACGCGACGTGCGGGTGCGGCGAAAGTTTCAGCGTCAAGACATCATGAGCAGCGTCCTGGAGCAACTGGTCAACAAGCCTTACGAGCACGGTTTCCGCACGGATATCGAAGCCGAGACTGCGCCGAAAGGGTTGAGCGAAGACACGATCCGGCTCATCTCCTCGAAGAAGAACGAGCCCGAGTGGCTGCTCGAGTTCAGGCTGAAGGCTTACCGGCACTGGCTCACGATGGAAGAGCCGCGCTGGCCGAACGTGAAGTACCCGAAGATCGACTTCCAGGACATCCACTACTACTCGGCGCCCAAGGCGAAGAAAAAGCAGAGCATGGACGAAGTCGATCCGGAGCTGCTCCGCACGTTCGAGAAGCTCGGCGTCCCGATGAACGAGCGCGCGAAGCTCGCCGGCGTCGCGGTTGACGTCATCTTCGACTCGGTGTCGGTCGCGACGACCTACAAGGAAAAGCTCGCGAAGGTCGGCATCATTTTCTGCTCGATTTCGGAAGCGGTGCATAACCATCCGGATCTCGTCCGGCAGTACATGGGCAGCGTCGTGCCGCCGGGGGACAACTACTATGCAGCGCTCAATTCCGCGGTGTTTACCGACGGTTCGTTCGTCTTCATCCCGAGAGGCGTGAAGTGCCCGATGGAGCTCTCGACGTACTTCCGCATCAATACGGAAGAGTCGGGGCAGTTCGAGCGCACGCTCATCATCGCGGAGGAAGACGCTGCGGTGTCGTATCTCGAAGGCTGCACGGCGCCCAAGTTCGATACGAACCAGCTGCATGCGGCCGTTGTCGAGCTGGTGGCGCTCGACCGCGCGGACATCAAGTATTCGACGGTGCAGAACTGGTACGCCGGTGACGAGAAAGGCGTAGGCGGTATTTACAACTTCGTGACCAAGCGCGGCCTCTGCAAAGGCGTGAGCTCGAAGATTTCCTGGACGCAGGTCGAGACCGGCTCGGCGATCACGTGGAAGTATCCCTCGTGCGTGTTGCTGGGCGATAACTCGATCGGCGAGTTCTACTCGGTCGCGCTCACGAATCACCATCAGCAGGCCGACACCGGAACGAAGATGGTGCACCTCGGGAAGAACACGCGCAGCACGATCGTCAGTAAAGGGATCTCGGCCGGGCAGTCGAACAACAGCTACCGCGGTCTCGTGAAAATCGGCTCGAAAGCGGGGGGGGCGCGCAACTATTCGCAGTGTGACTCGATGCTGATCGGCAGCCGATGCGCGGCGAACACGTTCCCCTATATCCAGGTGAACAACCCGACGGCGATCGTGGAGCACGAAGCGACGACGTCCAAGATCGGCGAGGACCAGCTGTTTTATTTCCGGCAGCGCGGGATCGGTACCGAAGAGGCCGTGTCGATGATCATCAACGGCTTCTGCAAGGACGTGTTCCAGCAATTGCCGATGGAGTTCGCAGTCGAAGCGACGAAGCTTCTCGGCCTCAAGCTCGAAGGCAGTGTGGGATGATGGGAACAGGCAAGACGTTACTGGAAGTGCGTGGCCTCACCGCGAACGTCGCGGGGGTGCCTATCCTCAAAGGCATCGACCTCGTCGTTCGCGAAGGTGAGATCCACGCGATCATGGGGCCGAACGGCTCGGGCAAGAGCACGTTCGCGAAAGTGCTTGCCGGCCATCCTGCGTACGAAGTGACGGGCGGGACGGTGCTCTTCGAAGGCCGCGATCTTCTCACCCTGCCGCCGGAAGAGCGAGCCCGCGCCGGGATATTCCTCGGTTTCCAGTACCCCGTTGAAATACCGGGCGTCACGAACAGCGCGTTCCTGCGGCTCGCGTACAACACGGTGCACTCCGCGCGCGGTAAGGACGAGCTCGATCCGCTGGAGTTCGACGACTTCATCCGCGAAAAAATGAAGCTCCTCGAGATGGATCCGGCTTTTCTCGATCGGAGCGTGAACGAAGGTTTTTCCGGCGGCGAGAAGAAGAGGAACGAGATCCTGCAGCTTGCGGCGCTGGAGCCCAAGCTCGCCATATTGGATGAAACCGATTCCGGCCTCGACATCGACGCCCTCCGCGTGGTGGCGAATGGCGTGAACGGCCTGCTGAGACCCGACAACGCGTTCGTGCTGGTGACGCACTATCAGCGACTGCTGAATTACATCGTTCCGCACTACGTCCACGTCATGCAGGGCGGACGCATCATCAAGACCGGCGGCAAGGAGCTTGCGCTGGAGCTCGAAAATCGCGGCTACGACTGGGTGGTGGACGAATACAAATCGGTGACGGCATAACCATGAGCACGACCGCCGTTCATCCTTACATCGAATCGCTGCTCACGGGCACGCGCGAGCTCGCAACGACGCCGCACCCGTGGCTGAACGAGCGGCGCGGCGCCGCGCTCGAGCGCGCGAACGCGCTTTCGGTACCCACGACGCGCGACGAGGACTGGCGTTTCACCGACCTCACGCAGCTCACGCGGCTTCAGCTCCGGCCGGCAAACCCTTCTCGCGGTGCGGTTTCAGCCGAAACGGTTCAGCCATGCGTCGTCCCCGAAGCGGGCGCGCGGCTGGTTTTCGTGGACGGGCATTTCGCACCCGAGCTCTCCGTCGAATCGGAGGCGGCGTCCGGAGCGCGTGTCACGTCGCTCACGGCCGCCCTCAAGACGGAGGCACAGCGCCTGGAGCCGTATCTCGCCCGCATCGCGTCCGTCGACGGCAACGTTTTTGCCGCGCTCAACACCGCGCATCTGCGAGACGCCGCCGTGGTGCTGATCGGTAAAGGCGCTGCCTGTGCGAAGCCCGTACATCTGCTGTTCATCGCAACGCAAGCAGATACCGCGCAGTATCCGCGCTGCATCGTGCTTGCAGAAGCTCAATGCGAGTGCACGGTTATCGAGGAGTATGTCGCGCTTTCCGAGGACGTTTACTTCACCAATGCACTGACGGAAGTGAACGTCGCGAGTGAAGCACGGCTGCGGCATATCAAGCTGCAGCGCGAGAGCGGACGGGCATTCCACATCGCGAGCTGCACCGCGGCCATCGCGAAAGATGCGACCTACGTTTCGCAGACGATCACGCTGGGTGCACGCCTCTCCCGCTACGAGCTCAACATCGGTCTCAACGCAGAGGGCGCGAACGCTGAAATCGACGGGCTGGCGCTCATATCGAATCGGCAGCTTGCAGATACGCACACGCTGATCGATCACGCGAAGCCGAACGGCCGCAGCGCACAATTGCACAAGACGATCGTGGACGGCGCGGCACACGCGGTTTTCAACGGCAAGATCTTGGTGCGTCCCGGGGCTCAACTCACCGACTCTGCCCAGGAAAGTCGTAACCTGCTCCTTTCCGACAAAGCGACGGTCGACACGAAGCCGCAACTCGAAATCTTCGCGGATGACGTCAAATGCGCTCACGGCGCCACGGTGGGGCAACTCGACGCCGAGCAGCTTTTCTATCTGCGGAGCCGTGGCCTTCCGGAACGGGCTGCACGGAACCTGCTGACGTACGCGTTCGGTGCTTCCGTCATCGAGCGCATACCGGTGCCGTCCGTCGTGGGGCGGCTGGAGCGTACCGTGATGGCGCAGACCGGCGCCGCCGCCTGATCGAGAGCTCGACACCATGACTGCCATCGATAAAGCAGCATTACACGGCGCCACCCCGCTCGATGTGGCCCGCGTGAGAAAGGACTTCCCGATCCTCGATCTCCAGGTGAACGGGCGGCCGCTCGTCTTTCTGGATAACGCGGCTTCGAGCCAGATGCCGCGCGCGGTGATCGACCGGATCGCGCAGTACCAGACGAGCGAGCACGCGAACATTCACCGTGCCGTGCACTACCTCTCCGAGAAGGCCACCGCGGAATACGAGGCGGCCCGGCACAAGGCACAGAGGTTTCTCAACGCGCCCGAAGAGCGCGAGATCATTTTCACCAGCGGAACGACCGACGGCATCAATCTGGTCGCGCATGGTTACGGCCGCAAGTTCATCGGTGAAGGCGACGAAATCATCCTCACCACGCTCGAGCATCACTCGAACATCGTGCCGTGGCAGATGGTCGCGCAGGAAAAAGGCGCGAAGATACGGGTCGTTCCGATCGACGATCGCGGCGAGGTCCTGATCGACGAGTATCGGAAGCTCTTTACGCCGCGGACGAAGCTCGTCGGGCTCACGCACGTGTCGAACGCGCTCGGCACGATCAATCCGGTGAAGGACATGATCGCGACGGCGCATGCGCACGGCGTGCCGGTGCTGATCGACGGTGCGCAGGCGGCCCCGCACATGCCGGTGGACGTGCAGGATCTCGACTGCGATTTCTACGTATTTTCGGGCCACAAGATCTGCGGTCCGACCGGGATCGGTATTCTGTACGGCAAGGCTTCGCTGCTCGAAAGGATGCAGCCTTTCAAAGGCGGCGGCGACATGATCCTGTCCGTCACGTTCGAGAAGACCACGTACAACACGATCCCGCACAAGTTCGAAGCGGGCACCCCGCCGATCATGGCCGCGATCGCGCTCGGCGCCGCGCTCGATTACGTGAGCGGACTCGGCCTGGATGCCATTTCGTCACACGAGACGGATCTGCTGGCCTACGCAACGGAGCTCGTGAACGCGACGCCGGGCGTGCGTATCATCGGCACCGCGGAGCGCAAAGCCGCCGTGCTGTCGTTCGCCGTCGACGGTGTGCATCCGCACGACGTGGGGACTCTGCTCAACGAAGAGGGCGTCGCGATACGCACCGGGCACCACTGCGCTCAGCCGGTGATGCAGCGCTTCAAGGTGCCTGCGACCTGCCGTGCGTCTTTCGCGTTCTACAACAGGCACGACGAGGTGGATGCGCTCGTCGCCGCGATAAAGAAAGTGCAAAAACTTTTTACTGCGTGAACGAGTAATCGCGCCTGAAAACACCCGTTTACGTTTTTGAGAATGGACACCAGACAGCTCTATCAGGAAGTGATCCTCGACCACAACCGCAAGCCGCGGAACTGGGGGACGCTGGCGGACGCGACGCACCACGCCGAGGGAGTGAATCCGCTGTGCGGCGACCGGCTGCAGCTCGACGTGAAGCTGCAGGACGACACCGTCGCGGCGATCGCTTTTGAGGGCGAGTCGTGCGCGATCTGCAAGGCGTCCGCATCCATGATGACTGCTGCCGTGAAAGGCAAACCGAGAAGCGATGCCGAAACGCTGATCCGCGAGTTCCGTGACATGGCCACCGGGAAGCTCGACACCGCGAAAGAGCAGCATCGGCTCGGACGCCTGACGGTTTTCGCGGGGGTGCGCGACCTGCCGACGCGGGTCAAATGCGCAATCCTGCCGTGGCATACGCTGCACGCGGCGTTCAACGCGCTCGGCACGACTTCCACCGAAAGCGACGACGATCCGATGCAGGCCGAGACGCCGGGGGGCGTCGCATAACCATCATGCCGAAGATCGCAGAAATAGAACCGACGCCGAATCCGAACGCGATGAAGTTCATCCTCAGGGAGCCGCTGACCTGGGGTATCACGCGCTCGTACGACAATGCCGCCCAGGCGGCGGGGGATCCGCTCGCAGCGGCTTTGTTCGACGTGGAGCATGTGACGAACGTTTTCTATGTCGATCACTGGCTCACCGTTACGCAGGACGGGCAGGCGGACTGGCCCGAGCTCCTGCGTAAGCTCGCGCCGCCGGTACGCGAGGCGCCGGCTGCCGACGAGCAGTCTTTGCAAACGGCGGCCGAAGCGATGCCGGAGATGGCGGAGCTGAGTGAAGCCGATCGCGAGCGGCTCGACAAGATCAACGAAATCCTCGACGAGCAGGTGCGGCCCTACCTTCAGGGCGACGGCGGGGATCTGTACGTGCTCGGCCTCTCCGGAAATCAGCTCACCGTGCACTACCAGGGCGCGTGCGGCAGCTGTCCGAGCTCGCTCTCCGGCACGCTCGCCGGCATCGAAAGCCTTGTTCGCCAGATCGAGCCCGATATCGAAGTGGTTGCGGTGTGAGCGATTGGGTGGCGGTGGCCCGGGAAAGCGAGCTTTCCCCCGGGCAGTGGCGCAAGGCCGATCTCGATGGAACGCAAGTCGTCGTCTTCAACATCGACGGCGGGCTCTACGCGATCGAAGACGTCTGCACACACGATGGCGGCCAGTTGACCGGTGGTCAGGTCGAAGGCGATGAAATCGTGTGTCCCCGGCACGGCGCCCGCTTCTGCATACGGACCGGCGAAGCGCTCACCGCGCCGGCATACGAGCCGACAGCGACATTTCCGGTGCGTGTATGCGGCGGGGAGATCCAGGTCCGCGACGACCGCTGGGATTAAGAGGCACTCTCGATGGATACGTTGACTCACGCGCTCTCCGGAGCGCTGCTCGCACGCGCGACCGCGCCGCGCCACCAAACCGATGAAACACTGCCCCTCCGGCGTCGCGTGTTCGTCGGCGCACTGGCGGCGGCTTTCCCGGATCTCGATTTCGTAACGAGCTATCTCTCTCCGCTTGCGTATCTGTACCACCATCGCGGCATTACGCATTCGCTGCTCATGCTGCCGGTGTGGGCCGTCCTGCTCTCCTTCATTTTCGCGCTCATCTGGCGCCGAAAACCGTCATGGCGAGCGTATCTCGGCATCACGGCATCAGGCGTTGCTGCGCATATCGTCGGCGATCTGATCACGTCTTTCGGGACGATGATATTCGCGCCGCTGTCGGACGCGCGCTTTGCGCTGTCGGCGACGTTCATCATCGATCTGTGGTTCACGGGAATCATTCTTGTCGGCTTGCTCGCATCTGCGATCTGGCGCTCGTCGCGCGTACCTGCAGCTGTAGGCCTTGCCGCGCTCGCCGGCTATGTGGGACTGCAGGTTCTCCTTCGGCAACAGGCGATCGACTTCGGCGAAGAGTACGCACGGGCGCAGGGAATCCAGCAGGCGATGGTGACGGCACAGCCGCGTCCGGTCTCGCCGTTCAACTGGACGGTCGTCGTCGAGGACCCGGAGCGATACCGGTTCGCTCACATAAATCTCATCAGAAAGCACGTGCCGGCCGCGCCTGACGAACGCGCCGGCTTCGTCGAGCGGCTCGACGCCGCATACCGGCCGCGCGGCAAGGCCGAGTGGGTGAGCGTCGAGCGGTACGGCGCACGTCCGGAGGACGCTGCTTTGGCGCGCGAAGCCTTCGCGCAGCCCGGTTTCGAGTTTTTCCGCTGGTTTGCCGCGTACCCCGCGGTGCTTGCGGTCGATGGCGGCAATCCGGAGCGCTGCGTATGGTTCCACGATCTGCGCTTCGCCACGCCCGGGCGTAACGCCACGCCTTTCCGCTACGGCATGTGCCGCGAAGGAAACGGCACGTGGATGCCGTTTCAGCTGCTGGATACTGTGAAGCGGCCCGTTTACTGATTAAACAGGTGGAGGACGCCGTCGAGGTGCACGTAGTTGATCGCGTGCGTCGCGTGTTGCCGTACGACGGGCTTCGCGTGATAGGCAACACTCACACCGGCTTCAGCCATGAACTTGAGATCGTTCGCGCCGTCTCCGATGCCGATGATGCGCTCGCGCGTGATGCCCAGCTTGTCTCGCATCCTGATCAGCGCTTCCCGTTTCCCTTCGGCGTTCACGATCGCGCCCAGTACTTTGCCGGTCAGCCTGCCGTCCGCGATTTCGAGCACGTTCGAATGACAGTGGTCGAGCCCGAGCCGCGTCTTCAGCCGGTCGGTGACGTAAGTGAAACCGCCTGAGACGAGGAGCGTCTTGATACCAAGCGCCTGCGTGCGCTTCAGCAGGATTTCAGCCCCCGGCGAGAGCTTGAGGCGCTCGTCGTAAACGCGCTGGAGCGCGTGCTCTTCGAGGCCCGCGAGCAGCGCTACACGGCGCTCGAGGCTCTCGTTGTATTCGATCTCACCGCGCATCGCCTGCGCCGTGATTGCCGCCACCTCATTCTTGAGTCCCACCATGTCGGCAAGCTCGTCGACGGTCTCGATCGTGATGAGCGTCGAATCCATGTCCATCACGAGAAGACGGAAGTCCGCGAGCCCGCGCTCCCGCGGCACGAAGGCGCAGTCGAGCTCATGCTCCGCGCAGAGCTCTTCGATGCCGGCGGCGGGCTCTCCTCCCCGGAGCCTGAACGCGCGCGCATCGAGCTGCTCTATCCCGCTCGCGCCGGAAAGCTTCGCAAGCCGTTTCAGGTCCGATGTTTCGACGTCGAGACCCTGGATGACGAGATCTACGGACACGGTGAGGAGTGAGGGGGTGACGGGTAGCGAATTGTACGACGTAGGCCGGGTCACGAACCGGCCGCCGGTCACTCGCCCGCCGGCCTGAGCCCCACGATCGCCGGGCCGTTCAGAACATGACCGTCGAGCTTGTCGAAGCGCGATCCATGGCAGGGGCAGTCCCAGCTCTGCTCCGTCCCGTTCCACGCCACGATGCAGCCGAGATGCGTACACACTGCCGAATGCTCGTGCAGCGCGCCCCTTTCGTCGCGATACGCTGCGACCTGCCGGAATCCGCGGCGCACGATCGCACCGTCACCGGGTGCGATATCTTCGACACGCTTCACGTCGCCGGGCGTCACGTAGTCGGCGTATTGCCCGGCCACATTCAGGTTCTCCCGCGCGTATTCGAAGCCCGCGCGAAGTGATTTGCGCGCGGGATCGTAGAGTGTCGCCCACTCGTTGTCGCGTCCGGCAATGAGGTCGCTCAGGAGGAGCCCGGCAATCGTTCCGTGGGTCATGCCGTTGCCGGAGTCGCCGGTCGCGATGTAGACATTGTGCTCGCCGGGATTGCGTCCGATGAAAGCAAGGCCGTCCACCGGCTCCATCACTTGCCCCGACCATCGCAGCGGCACGTCTTCGACCATCGGAAAGCGCTCGCGTGTCCACTGTTCGAGCGCTGCGAAGCGCGCCTCGAAGTCGTCGGCCTGGCCCGTTTTGTGATCCTCTCCGCCGACGATCAGAAATTCGTGGGAACGGTTTCCATTCGCGGGCTGCAATCGCACGTAATGATATGGATCCGGCGTATCCCACAAGAGCACATGCCGTATCGATTGCGACGGCACGCGCGCTGCGATCACGTACGTGCGATACGGCGCCTGTTTCGTGTGGATCGTGACGCGATCGTTCACGGGCGTGTTCGTCGCGACTACGATCGCGCCCGCGCGGATTTGGGCGCCTGTCGCGGTGACGACGCGCGGCCGCGCTCCGTCTTCGATCTTGGTCGCGTGCGTTTGGCCGTACATGCGCCCGCCGAGGCCCTTCACGGCGTCTGCGAGGCCGTTCAGGTATTTGATGGCGTGAAACTGCGCCTGCTGCGTGAATCGAAGCGCCGGACCGAACTCATAGAACTCGAGCGGCACGTGCTCGACATATTCGACCTCTACGCCCGCGCGTTGCGCAGCTGCGAGCTCTCGCGTGAGGATGTCGGGAGACTCTCCGGGCGGCACGAAAAGATAGCCGTCGACGCGCTCGAAATCGCACCCTATATTCTCGCGACCGACGATCTCCTCGATTGTGTCTATGGCGGCGGTGTGGCTGCTCGCAGCGAGCTTCGCACCGCGCGCGCCGTGGAATCTCTCCAGTTCGAAATAGCGGTCGTCCAGCGCGTTCACGAGGTGCGCCGTCGTGTGGTGCGTCTCGCCCGAGCCGATCGCGCCGTCGTCGATCACGACAACCGACTTCCCGGCGAGCGCGAGCATGTATGCCGTCGTGATCCCCGCGATACCCGCACCGACGATACACACCTCGGCTTCTTCGGTTCCGGTCAGCGGGGCCGGCTGCTGCAGCTCTGCAGTCGCCAGCCATACAGAGAGATTTTCTCCATCAGGGGTTTTCATATCATGAATTTCTCTTACAGATCAGTGCCGTGGAGCAACCCCTGTGCCCGTACCTACACCAGGCACGCACTTTGCGGCTGTCTGCTACAAGGAGATTCACATGGCCAGCACATTGCGGGGTCGCGATCCGGAGGCGCGCGACAACAACGACATCAGGCCGGACCACATCGAAAGCATTTCAGCCCTGGTGCTCGAGGAAATCGAGCCGGACGGCGACCAGGCGCGGCGTTGATCCCGCCCGATGTTCCTCGTTCAGCTGCTACTGCCGCTTTATGACAACGCGGGGCAGCGGGTGCCGCGTGAACGCTTTGCGCAGCTGCGCGATGAGCTCACCCAGAAGTACGGCGGCGTCACTGCATTTTTCCGTTCACCGGGGCAGGGAACGTGGAAAGAGGAAAGCGGCAACGTCGACGAGGACGAGATCGTGATGTGCGAAGTGATGGTCGAGACGATCGATCGAAATTGGTGGGCAGACTATCGCAGGACGCTCGAGCAGCGGTTCGGTCAGCGCGAGCTGATCGCGCGGTTTTCGCCAATCGAGCGGCTATGACGGACAGCACGATGCCTCGTCGGCATGGTGCTTGCTAACCCGGTGTTGCACCCTGCAACGAACTCAGAGGAGAAGAGCGTGGATATGAAGCTTGGCAGTTGTGTAGTGATTCTGGTGAGTGCCCTGGCGTTTTCCGCGTGCGAGCGGAAAGAGACAACGACGGTAGTGCCGGGGGGCGGCGCAGCAGCCCCCAGCGGGTCGGCGTCGTCTTCGACGACAGAGAAACGGGAAACGATCATCGTGCCCGGCGGCTCGTCCTCGTCGTCTTCGAGCACGACGCCCAGCAGCCCGAGCTCGAGCGCCAGCTCGAGCACCGATAGCAGTGCGTCGGGCGCGACGGGTGGAACGGGCAGCGGAGCCATGTCGAGCGGCGGATCCGGCGGGGCGGCTGCCAGCAGCGGCGGCACGAGCGGCGGATCGGCGGCCTCAAGCGGTCCCGGCGGCGCAGCTTCTTCGTCGACCAAGTAACGTTTATGCAGTTGCGCGGCCGGTACACGCCGGCCGCGCTTTCTGCAGATCGGCCGCCGCGTCGCACGCGGGGGTTCTCGCACGTACGCAGAAGTAGTGCTACTCGACTGCCGGGGTTTCGGCGGCGGTCGTCCGCGGAGCGGCATTTGGCCGCGAGCTTACTTCTCTCGCGGCGAGCGCCGAGTCAAGAAAGGTCGTGAGCTCGGCTGGATCGATCGGCTTCACGAGGTGATGATCGAACCCGGCTGCACGAGAGCGGCGGCGGTCTTCTTCCTGTCCCCAGCCGGTAATCGCTACCAGCAGCGGATTACGTTTTCCGAGCGTATCGCGTATGCGGCGCGCCGTATCGTAACCGTTCAGAAGCGGCAGCCCGATGTCGAGCAGCACGACGTCCGGCCGCCACATGCCTGCGGCGCCGACAGCCTCGAGGCCGTCGTAACTTACGCAGACTTCGTTCCCCGCGAGCCGCAGCACCGCCGCGAGACTGTCCGCAAAGTCGCGATTGTCGTCGACGATCAGCACCCGGCGGCCGGATATGCGTGACCCTTCCATCCTGCTGTCACGCGAACCGTGCTCGCGCGAAGTAGTAGCGGCAGTCGGCAGACGAACCGTGAATTCGCTGCCATGCCCGACGCCGTCGCTGTGCGCATGGATCGTGCCGCCATGAAGCCGCACGAGCCATTGCGAGAGCGCGAGCCCGACGCCGAGGCCGCCGCGGGACTGCTCCATCGAGCGACCCACCTGCGTGAACATCTCGAAAACGCGCTGCAGGTCCTCGCGCGCGATACCGACGCCGTTGTCGCTCACGCGCACGAGCGCGTGATCACCATCGCGTCTCGCGGAAAGGCGAATCGTTCCGCCGCGATCGGTGTATTTCGCCGCGTTGTTCAGCAGATTGCAGAACACCTGCGACAGCCGTGTGGGGTCGGCGTTCAGATACACAGGCTCCGGCGGCAGATCGATTTCGAGCCGGTGTTCCTGTGCTTCGAACACGGGACGGGTCATTTCGACCGCGCTGTCGACGATTGCGCGCAGGCTCACATGCTCGCGCCTGAGCTCCAGCTTGCCGTGGCTGATGCGCGAGAGGTCGAGCAGATCGTCGATGAGCCGAGTCATCTGCTTGAGCTGCCGCTCGAGCACGGCCCGCGCCTGTTCGCATGCCGCCTCGCTGCGCGGCGCGACGCGCATGATCTCGATGGCCGTCCTCATCGGCGCCAGCGGATTGCGCAGCTCGTGCGCGAGCGTCGCAAGGAACTCGTCCTTGCGCCGGTCGGCCGCGCGCAGAGCCTCAGCGTAGCGCTCGCGCTCGGCGATATGGGAGCGGATCTGGTACTGTCGATTGCGGGACCGCAGCGCGCTATGTACTGCGCTCACCAGCGTTGGCACGCGCGTGGGCCGCTCGAGCACCGTTACGTTGCCGAGGCTTTCCAGCGCCTCGGTGATGACGGTCGAATCGGCACCGCGCTCGGAAAGAAGCAGGATCGGCGGCTCCGACCAGGGCGGCTGTTGGGCAAGGACGGCCGTCAGGTCGCGATACGCACCTTCGGCAAGCGCTTCCTCGGCGATGATGAGCGCCGCCGCACCTTCCTCCATCGACAGACACAGCTCGCGCATGTCCGCGCATACGCTGCACTTCGCGCCGGCCTCGCGCAGCACGCCGCACATGAGCTCCGCATCGCGGCCGGTCGGCGCGAGCATGAGCACGCGCTCGTCGAGCGGCGAACGTGTGGCGGGCAGCATCAGTGCTTGCCCCGTATGGGCGGGCCGCTACCTTCGTAAACCGGAGTACCCGTGAGCACGCCGCGAAACTGGTGCAACGGTTCGCCCACCTTTATGCCTTCGGAGCTCAGGCGGAATTCACGTATCGAGCGCTCGTGAGCACCGCCACGCTTCTTAACCACCGAAATGGCTTGATGCACTTCGCCGCCGGCTTCGAAATACCGCAGCAGTACGACGGCATCGGCGAGGTAGCTCGCATCGGCCGGTGTCTGCATGTTCGGTCCGATCAGGCCGCGCTGAGCGCCGACGATGATCGTGGCGACGCCTTTCTCCCCCAGGTAAGTGAGCAGCTCGTGCAATTGAATGAGCAGGAACCGCTCTTCCGGAAGGGCATTGAGGTACCCGTTGAGGCTGTCGATGACGATCACCGCGGCGCCGCGCTGTGCTGCCGCGGCTACCGCGTGCAGCAGCTCGCCGGGGCAAAGCTCCGCCGGATCGACCTGCTGGACGCTGATGGTACCGGCATCGATATGAGGCCGAAGATCGATGCGCAACCCCGCGCATCGCGTCACGAGGGTGTTTACCGACTCGTCGAACAGGAACATCGCTGCGTGCTGCCCGCGCTCGGCGGCCGCGAGTACGAATTGAGCCGCAAGGCTCGATTTGCCGGAGCCCGCTGCGCCAGCCATCAGTGTGCTCGTGCCGCGCTCGATGCCGCCGCCGAGCAGCACGTCGATGCCATGGACGCCGCTTGGAAGCTTCTCCATGCTCACTGGGCCACGGCTCTCCGCCGCAGTGAGACGCCGGAACAGCGCGATGCCGCCACGCCGGATGACGAAATCGTGATAGCCGGCACTGTAAGCTGCCCCGCGATACTTCATCACCCGCAGCCGGCGGCGCTCGTTGCCGTATTCCGGTTGGCTTTGCTCGAGCACGATGATCCCGTGCGCGAGCGTCTGCACGTGCAGCTCGTGTTCCCCTGCAGACGCATCATCCAGCACGAGCACCGTGCAGCCACGTTCGGCCAGAAACTGCTTGAGCGCGAGCACCTGTCTGCGGTAGCGCAGCGTGGATCCGGCCAGGAGCCGAAGCTCCGAAAGCGAATCGAAAACGACGCGCGCGGGCTTCAGCCGATCCACCGTCTCGCGAATGGCGCGCGTGGTTTCGGAAAGCTCCACTTCCGCCGGGTGAAACACGGTGTACTGCTGTTCGCCGCGCAGGGCCTCCTGGTTGGGCATTACCTCGAAGATGTGGAAGCCGTCGAGCGACCAGCCGTGTGAGGCTGCCACCGATCTCAGCTCCTGCTCCGTCTCCGAGAGCGTGATGTACAGGCCGCTCTCTCCGAGACGCGCGCCTTCGAGTAAAAATTGCACCGCGATGGTAGTCTTGCCGGCGCCGGGCGGACCCTCGATCAGGTAGAGCCGCTCGCGCGTGAGCCCCCCACCAAGCACGTCGTCCAGTCCCTGGATACCCGTCGCGGCGAGAACCGGTGAATCGAATCGCGCGGCGGTTTCGACGTTTACCGCCGCCGCGGAATGAGAGCCTTCGGGAGTTGTCACGCGAGGGACTTCATGCCGTTAAAACAACAGACTTGTTCATTTGTGGGTAAAGCCGACAAAAGCAGCAAGGGTCATGCCAAGGCGAAATTACACAGCGCTCCCTCGGGGGCACGGGCCCCGGAAAGATCTACGCCGCTCCTTCGGGCGCAAGCCCCCTCTATGCGCCGCGCGGCCCTTTTTATCCGAGGTCGGTGAAGGCGCGGCGAATTTCCGCGATCCGCATCTGTACGCCGGGGAGCTCCGCCTCGATGCGGATGCGGTCCGGACCCGCGAGGCGATAATTGCGGCGGCTCTGGACGAGCTTCAGCACCTTCATCGGCTCGATCGGCGGATGCGGGACGAACTGCAGCAGCACTGCGCTGTCGGTCGCATCGATGCGCGCGATGCCGAGCGGCTTTCCGAGTATCCGCAGCCGATGGCTGTCGAGCAGCACGCGGGTGGGCTCCGGCGGAGGTCCGAAGCGGTCGACGAGCTCCTCGCGCAAGAGGTCGAGGGCCTCCTCGCTGTCGCAGTTCGCAAGGCGTTTATAGAGAACGAGGCGCTCGTGCACGTCGGTCACGTAGTTGGCCGGCAGCAACGCGGGCACGTGAAGATTGATTTCGGTCGTGACACCGAGCGGCGCGTTCAAGTCCGGTTCGCGCCCGAGCTTGAGCGACTTGACCGCAGCGTCGAGCATCGAGCAGTAGAGATTGAAACCGACTTCCTGCATTTCACCGCTCTGGGATTCGCCCAGCACTTCGCCCGCGCCGCGAATCTCCAGATCGTGCATCGCGAGAAAAAAGCCCGACCCGAGCTCCTCCATCATCTGGATCGCTTCGAGGCGCTTGCGCGCCTGTGCCGTGATGTTGCCTTCGTCGGGCAGCAGCAGGTACGCGTAGGCCTGGTGATGCGAGCGGCCGACGCGCCCGCGCAACTGATGCAGCTGGGCGAGTCCGAAGCGATCTGCACGATTGATGATGATCGTGTTCGCCGTCGGCACGTCGATACCGGTCTCGATGATCGTCGTGCAGAGCAGCACGTTGAAGCGCTGCTGATAGAAGTCGCGCATCACGTGCTCGAGATCGCGCTCGCGCATCTGGCCGTGCGCGACGCGTATGCGCGCTTCCGGAAGGAGCTTCGTCAGCATCTCCTCCATCTGGCCGATCGATTCGACTTCGTTGTGCAGGAAGTAGACGAGACCGCCGCGCTTGAGCTCGCGGAGCGCCGCCTCGCGGATGAGCGCTTTGCTGTAGCGCGAGACGAACGTCTTGATGGCGAGCCGGCGCTGCGGTGCGGTCGCGATCACCGAAAAGTCGCGCAGTCCTTCGAGCGACATCGCAAGCGTGCGCGGAATCGGCGTCGCGGTGAGCGTGAGCACGTCGACTTCCGCGCGTAAGGCCTTGAGCCGCTCTTTCTGGCGCACGCCGAAGCGATGCTCCTCGTCGATGATGACAAGCCCCAGGTTCCTGAATTTCACGTTGCCCTGAAGGAGCTTGTGCGTGCCGATCGCGATATCGATGCGGCCTTCCGCGATTCCCTTGAGCGCATCCGCGGTTTCCTGCGAAGAGCGGAAACGCGAAAGCTCCGCGATTTT
>Ga0075431_100000401_pt1 | contig 34959 bp, 38 predicted proteins | sample RhiMetdeltSRZDD5_FD_75297 | JGI IMG/M metagenome (GOLD analysis project Ga0075431, IMG submission 75297) | Populus rhizosphere microbial communities from Tennessee, USA - Rhizosphere MetaG P. deltoides SRZDD5 | ecosystem: Host-associated > Plants > Roots > Rhizosphere > Soil | place: USA... | reverse complement strand
GACGATCTCGTGGCCGGCTGCTACGAGCCCGCCTCGGGCTATTGCAATCCCGTTGAAACCGCGCAGGGTTTTGCGCGCGCCGCGCGCGCGGCCGGCGCGCGCGTGCTCGAAGACGCCGCGGTGCTCGACGTGCTCACCGAGGGCGACCGCGTCCACGGCGTGCGCACGCCGGCGGGCGACATCCTGGCGCCGGTGGTCGTCAATGCCGCGGGGCTGTGGAGCGCGCGGGTCGCGGCCATGGCCGGCGTCGATCTGCCGATTCACGTGTGCCGCCACAAGATCAGCATCGTGAGCTGGCCGGAGGCGGAGCGGCGACCGCATCCGATGGTCTACGACTTCGTCACGAACATTTACACGCGCCCGGAGCTCGGCGAGCACATCCTCGTGGGCGGCCTGGACGCCGAAGAGTCGCGCGATGCCGTCGATCCCGACGCGTACAAGGAAGGCGTGAGCCTGGACGAGTCCATGGACGCGCTCGCGCGCGTGAGCCATCGCTTTCCGGTGCTCGCCGACGGTCACATCGCGCGGGGCTACGCCGGCTGCTTCGACGTCACACCGGACTGGCATCCGATCCTCGACCGTGTCGGTCCCGACGGCTACCACGTGGCCGCCGGCTTTTCCGGCCACGGCTTCAAGCTCTCGCCCGCCATCGGACACATGGTGGCGGCGTTGGTCGTCGACGGGCCGGCCGGCCATTCCGACCTGCCGACCTTCAGGCTTTCCCGGTTCGCCGAGAGCAAACCCATCCGCGGCACGTACGGCGACTGGCTCATGTGCTAACACGTGCTCGAGGCGTTGCGGCAGCGGCGGCGCCCGTGGGGCGGCGACGCCTCGCCCAACGCCGCGTCGATGTCCGCAACCGCGCGTTTTCTCCACCAAACTGCCGTGGCACCGCCGTTGCTCCGAGAACGGGCCGTCGAGGAGGCCATGGCCATGTTCGACGCGAGTCCGGCCGGGCGGTTGGTGTTCATCGGGTGGCTGTTCCTGCCGGCGGCCCTCGCCGTCCTCGCCCTGATGCTGCTGGAACGGCGTCCCGCGGCGCGTGTCCGGCGCTTCTGGTGTGGCACCGCGGGACGCGGGGTCGAGGTCACGTTCATCGGGAACACCGTGCAGAGCTGTAGCGCGTTCACCCCCGTGGAGGCCGTCACGTGCGCGCGTGCGTGCGCCGATCCGCGAAAGCGGAGGCGCGAGCGCGGCGGGCACGTGGTGGCCGCAATGGTGGGAATCGTCTTGCTCGCGGGCGGGATCCTGTCGCGGAGCTCGTGGGGTATGCTGGGCATCCTGCCGCTGCCGATCGGGCTCAGCGGCTGGTGACCGGTGACACGGGCGTTGCGGATGGCAGCGCGAGGATCGCACGAATCAGACACACGCTCGGAGCGGCGGTTGTCGTCGTTGCGCTAGCAGCCGGGTTGGCGCTCGGCATCAGCGCCTACACGTTCGTCTATGCGCACGGGGCGTCGTATCTCACGAACGATCCGAAGGCGTGCGCGAACTGCCACATCATGCGCGAGCAGCTCGATGGCTGGATCGCCTCCAGCCACCGTGCGGTCGCCGTGTGCAACGACTGTCACGCGCCCCATGATCTGCTCGGGAAATACACGACCAAGGCGGTGAACGGCTTCTGGCATTCGGTGGCGTTCACCACGGGGCGGTTCCACGAGCCGATCGCCATCGGCGCGCGGAATCGGGCGGTGACCGAGGGCGCCTGCCGCACGTGCCACGCCGAGATCGTGCAGCTCATCGATCGTCATCCGACTCGGTCCGGGCCGCTGGACTGCATCACCTGCCATCGATCGGTCGGACACCTTCACTGAGGCCGTCATGAGAAATCTTCGCATCGTCGGCGCACTGGTGATCGCCGTCCTCGTCGGCGCGGCCGGTGCCGCCCTCCTCGCCAACATCGTGCGCCGACAGGAGGAGGCACGGAACCCGTTCTATCGCGTGGTCGAGCTCACGGACGAGACGCAGGACCCGGCGATGTGGGCCAAGAACTTTCCGCAGCAATACGACGGCTACGCGCGCACCGTCGACCAGGTGCGCACGCGGTTCGGCGGCAGCGAGGCGTGGCCGCGGACCCCGACGAAGGCGGATCCGCGGACGGTGGTGGCGCAATCGAGGCTCGAAGAAGATCCGCGGCTCAAGACCATCTGGGCCGGCTATGCCTTCGCCCGGGACTTCCGTGAGGAGCGCGGCCACGCCTACATGCTGGAGGACCAGACATACACGGAGCGGCAGATCGCGGCCAAGCAGCCCGGGACCTGCCTCAACTGCCACGCCTCCACGTACGTGGCGTTCAAGAGCCTCGGCGGCGGCGACCTGGTGAAGGGGTTCGAGAAGATGAACGCGCTGCCGTACGCCGAGGCGCGCAAGCTCGTGACTCATCCGGTCACCTGCCTCGATTGTCACGAGCCGAAGACGATGCAGCTGCGGATTACGCGGCCGGCTTTCATGGAGGGCATGCGTGCGTTGAAAGCGACGCAGGGCGTACGCGACTATGACGTCAATACGCAGGCGACGCGTCAGGAGATGCGTGCGTTCGTGTGCGGCCAGTGCCACGTGGAGTACTACTTCAAGGGCCCCGAGAAACGGCTCGTCTACCCATGGGCGAACGGGCTCAAGGTCGACAACATCCTGGCGTACTACGACGCGCAGAAGCACCGGGACTGGACGCATGCCGACAGCGGCGCCGCGACGCTGAAGGCCCAGCATCCGGAGTTCGAGATGTGGAACCAGGGCATTCACGCGCGATCGGGAGTCGCGTGCGCCGACTGCCACATGCCGTACATGCGCGTGGGATCGCTGAAGATCACCGACCATCACGTGCGGAGTCCCATGCTCAACGTCAACCGCGCGTGTCAGACGTGCCACAAGTGGTCGGAAGACGAGCTGAAGGCGCGCGTCCTGACCATCCAGGAGCGCACGTTTGCCCTCCGCAACCGGGCGATGGACGCGGTGGTGGCGCTCATCGGAGACCTCAAGCGTGCGCGCGCCGGTGGCCGCGGCGATCATGAGCTTGCGGCCGCGCAGGAGCTCCAGCGCCGGGCGCAGTTCCTGCTCGACTTCGTCGAGGCGGAGAACTCGACGGGGTTTCACGCGCCGCAAGAGGCGGCGCGCATCCTGGGGGAGGCGATCGACTTCGCCCGGCAGGGGCAGCTGGCGCTGCGCGACGGGCGCCGTTGATCAGCGATTCGGCGGCACCGCCACGACGGGCATGCGGACGCGCGACCACATGTTGACGACGAAGAGGGCGGTGCCGGCGATCTGGCCCAGGGCTCCGGCCACGATGACGAGACGCAGCCCATCGGACGCGGCGAAGGCGGCCGTCACCTCCGCGAGGGCGCGGGTCGCCGTCGAGACGGTCATCACCCAGTAGACGACGACGGCCAGGCCGGGGCGATAGCGGCGCGAGTCGCGTGGGGGTTTCGGAAACATCCACGTCGCCACGCCCATCACGATCATCAGCATGAAACCGACGAGAAGAATGTGGACGTGCGCCGTGATCAGCAGGCGCGACGGATACCGGCCGATCGCGTGCTGCGTCACGATCAGATACCCGCCGAGGAGCAAGCCGGCCAGCAAGAAGCTCAGGCTCGTCTTGATGTAGAGGCGTACGAGCGCCGGCACGCCCCCAGGGTACCCGACTCAGCCGCGCCGATCAGCGCGGCGGCCGCGGCGCCGTCCACGACGGGGCCAGGTAGGCCGCCATGCCCTTCGGGCCGCCCGCCCCGGTCTGCATGACCGACGAGCGCGCGGATGCCGGGCGCGCCGGCGCCGTCGCCCGCATCATGAACACCGGTACGTCGGCGTGCCGCAGGACTTGCTCGGCGACGGAGCCGAACAGCAGTCGTCCGACGCCGCTGCGCCCATGGGTGCTCATGGCGATGAGGTCGGCACTCGCCTCGCGAGCGGCCTCCAGGATCTCCGCATCGGGGCGGCCGCGGCGCACGCACCACGACACGTCGATGCCGCGCGCGCGCAGCATCGCGGCGAGCGGCGCGAGGTACTCCTCCGCATCCCGGGTGCGGGCGCGCAGGTCATCGACGACGACTGGCTCGCCGAAATCCGTCGCCACGGTCGTGATCGGCTCGAGCACGCGTAGCAGCGTGATCGACATGTCGAGCGGACCGGCGATCTCCGTGAGGAACGGGATGATGCTCTCGGCCATCGGCGACCCATCGAGCGGAACGAGTGCGCGCTTGTACATGGTGTTCTCCTCGACGGCGCTCCATCGCAACACCGGTGCCACGCCGGAGCGGCCGGGAAAACACGATATTACGGGGCTGCCGCATGGCCGCTGCCGAGGCACCGGCGCCCCGCCCCGGGGCGATGTCGTCCCGGCCGTGGATGGTGGCGCGCCGTAAATAGCGGACAAGCCGCGCGGGCACGGCTGGCATCGGCGCTGCTTGTGGAGCACGGCTGATGCTCGGCGAAAGTCCGTCCCGCTCGACGTCCACCGGCGAAGGAAAGGACGCCCGACGCGAGAGTCGGGGCGGCGGATGATACGGACGACGCACGGGGGCGCCGGGCGCTGGACGGTGTTGCTCGGGGACGCGCGGCCGGCCGGCACGCGCGAGGGAGCGAGCATGGACGACGTGAAGGTGCGGGAGATCCTGTTTCCGACCGATTACTCCGACGTCTCCGCCAATGCGGGCCGCACGGCGGCGCAGCTCGCCTCGCATTTCGGCGCGCGGCTGCACGTCGTGCACGTGGTGCCGCCGGTGACCGATCCGGGGCCGGCGGACGCCTTGCCGGCGGCGGTGGCCGCGCTCGGATCGGGCGTCGACGTCGTGAGCGCGGTCCTCAACGGGCCTCCCGCTCGGGCGATCGTGAGCTACGCCAGGCGCCACGCCGTCGATCTCATCGTCATGGGCACGCACGGCCGAACCGGCGTGTCGCGGGCGGTGCTCGGGAGCGTCGCGGAAGCCGTCGTGCGGCGGGCGTCCTGCCGGGTCCTCACCGTGCCGGACGGTATCCGCGTCGACGTGCCGACCGTCGGCGCTCAGCCCCGGCTGCGGAGGATCGGCAAGGCGACGGTGAACGTCGTGCCGCGCCCGACGACGGAGCGCACGTCGATCGTGCCGCCATGGTCGCGCACGATCCCGTAGCTCACCGAGAGGCCCAGCCCGGTGCCGGTCGGCTTGGTCGTGAAGAACGGGTCGAAGACGCGCGGCAGCGCGTCCTGCGGGATGCCCGGGCCGTCATCGGCCACCTCCACGATGAGATGGCCGCCGCCGTCTTCGGACGTGGTGACGCAGATCGTCCCGTGATCGCCGAGCGCCTGGCCGGCATTCGAAACGAGGTTCAGGATCACCTGCTGCAGCGCGTTCGCGTGGCCCAGCACGGCTGACAGGCCCGAGGCCAGGCGGGACTCCACGCGGATGCCGCTGCGTCCGAGCTGTCGGTCGACCAGGGAGAGCGCGTCGGCGACGACGGCGTTGACATCGACGGGCTGACGGTCGGCGGGCGTCTCGCGGGCGAACGTCAGCAGCTTGGAGGCGATTTCGGTGACGCGCATCGCGTGCCGGTGGAGCACACGCAGATCGTCGACGACGGACTCCGGCAGACCGAGCTCGCTCGCCTCGATGAGCATCAGCTCGATCCGCGAGCTCATGATCCCAACAGGGTTGTTGATCTCGTGCGCGATACCGGCCGCGAGCTGTCCCACCGCCGCCAGCCGCTCCGCCTGGCGCGTCGCGCGCTCCACGGCCAACCGCCGCGAGATGTCCGAGACGAAGGCGAGCGCATGCGTCCCCTCTTCGGTTTCGATGTAGCTGAGGCTGATCTCGACCGGGAACTCTTCGCCGTCTGAGCGCCGGCCGGTGAGGTCGAGCCCGCGGCCCATGGGGCGCGTCCGCGGCGCGGCGGTGAAGTCTGTCCGGTGGCCGGCGTGACCCGTGCGCAGGCGCTCGGGCAGCAGGATCTCCAGCGACTGTCCGATGAGCGCCGATCGGCGGTAGCGGAACATCTGCTCGGTCTGGGCGTTGACCGAGACGATGCGGCCGGCGGCGTCGACCACGATGATGCCTTCGGACGCATTTTCCAGGATCGCCCGCGCCTTGGCTTCGCTGCGGCGCAGCGCCTCGAGGCCGCGCTGGCGCTCGGTGGTGTCCGTGACGAAGGCGATGAAGAGGGTGCCGCTCGCCGTCTCGGTGAAGCTCAGGCTGATCTCCACGGAAAACTCACTGCCGTCCTTGCGGCGTCCCGCGAGGTCCCGGCCATGGCCCATCGGCCGAATGCTCGGCGCCGCCGCGAAGGCGTCGCGGTACGCCACGTGGGCGTCGCGGGCCCGCTCGGGGACGAGGAGCTCGACGCGCTGGCCAACCAGCTCCGCGCGTGCGTACCCGAACAGCGCCTCCATGCGCGCGTTGGCCATGACGATGACCCCCGAGCGGTCGACGATGAGAATGCCTTCGGACGCAGACTCGAGTACGGCACGGGCGAGGTCGTCCAGTCGCTCCATCGTCGCGAGTCTAGCCGAGTGCGGTTCGCGCTCGCCACCTGAGCTACGATACGAGCGATGCCGATCGCACACCGGGGCGACAGAGGTGAGTAGCGCACGCGTGCTCGTCGTCGACGATGAGCCCGACATGGTGGAGAACTGCACGCGCATCCTGCGCCGCGCGGGCTATCGCGTCCTCGGCGCGACGGACGTGGAGCGCGCCCTCACGATGATCGAATCCGAGCGCCCCGATGTGCTGTTGACCGACCTCAAGATGCCCGGCCTCGACGGCATGGAGCTGATGCGCCGCGCCCGAGAAATCGACAGCGCCCTGCCGGTCGTCGTCATCACGGCCTTCGGCACCATCGAATCGGCAGTGGCCGCCATCAAGCAGGGCGCCTTCGATTACCTGCCGAAGAACTTTTCCGTGGACCAGCTCACGGTGACGGTAGAGCGTGCGCTGCGTCAGCGGGCGCTCGGCGTGGAAAACGAAAACCTCAGAAAGCAGCTGGCCGCAGCGCTGGGACTGGAGAACATCATCGGTCGCAGTCCGGCCATGGCGCAGGTCTTCGAGCTGGTGAAGAAAGCCGCGCGCTCGGAGGCCAACATCCTGGTGCTCGGCGAGTCGGGGACCGGCAAGGAGCTCATCGCCCGGGCCGTGCATGCCAACAGCCCGCGCGCGCCGCAGCCGTTCGTGCCCGTTGACTGCGCCGCCATGCCGGAGAATCTGCTCGAGTCCGAGCTGTTCGGTCACGAGCGGGGGGCGTTCACGGGCGCGGTGCGCGCCAAGCCAGGCCTCATGGAGATCGCGGCGGGCGGCACCGTCTTCCTCGATGAGATCGGGGAGCTGCCGCTCGCGCTGCAGAGCAAGCTCTTGCGCGCGCTGCAGGAGCGTCAGGTGCGGCGGGTCGGCGGCACCTCACTCGTCGACGTCGACGTTCGCGTCGTGTCGGCGACGAATCGCGACCTCCGCCAGGAAGCCGCCAAAGGGCAATTCCGGGAAGAGCTGTACTACCGCATCAACGTCATCGAGATCCGGCTGCCCCCGTTGCGCGAGCGGGCGGGCGACGTGCGTCTGCTCGCGCACGCGTTCGTGAGACGGTATGGCCAGGGTCGGGTCACAACGTGTGCCGACGACGTGATGGCGGCGCTCGATGCGTATCGCTGGCCGGGAAACGTTCGCGAGCTCCAGAACGTCATCGAGCGAGCGTGCGCGCTGGCGGATGCGGAGACGATCACGGTCGCGGACTTGCCGGACCACGTCCTTCATGAAGCGCCGCGCGGCGAGCGCTCCGCGCTCAGGCCGAATGATGTGCATGCCGCCGGGGCGGCGACGGATCTGCCGCTGAAGGACGCCAAGGACCAGTGGATGAGAGTGCTCGAGGCTTCGTATCTTCGCGAGCTCCTCGTCCGGCACGGCGGCAACATCACCGCGGCGGCCAAGGCCGCCGGCGTCGACCGGAAGACGTTCCACCGCCTGGTGACGAAGCACGGCGTCCGCTAGAGGCGGTCGCACCCCAGCCGCGGCTGCCGCGCCCCGCTTCGCGGCCCCGGCGACTTCCGTAAGTCCGTGTTTTTCCGGCCGCCCCCGCTTGGCAATGGGGTTGCTCTGTCCGAGTTGTCGCGGCGGTGGTTGACACTGCCCAGGAGGCACCGATGCCCGGACCCGTCATGTACGCGACCGACTTTTCGTCGGCGTCACGCCCCGCGTTCACGAAGGCCCTCGAGCTTGCCCGGAAACAGAAGACGGGACTCGTGATCGTGCACGTCATGAGCGCGGCGATGTGGGCGGGCGACGGCTACGTGTCGCCTGCGACGTACGACGAGATCTACCGCGGGTATCGCAAGGACGCGCAGAGGAAGCTCGACGCCGCCGTTGCGAAGGCCAAGGCGGCCGGTCTGCGCGCGCGCGGGCTGTTGCTCGAAGGAATGGCCGCCGCCCAGATCCTCCGCGCCGCAAAATCGGTGAAACCGGCACTGCTCGTCCTCGGGACGCACGGGCGCACCGGCGTGGCCCGCTTCTTCGTCGGGTCCGTGGCCGGCCGTGTGGTCGCGGGGGCCACGTGCCCCGTCGTCACCGTGCGGGGAAAATAACAAGGAGCAACGATGAGCTGGGCCATCTGGATCACGGGTCTCCCCGGCAGCGGGAAGACGACGATTGCGGTCACGGTAGCGGACGCGCTGCGCGAGCGTGGCGTGAACGCGCGAATCCTCGACATCGGCGACGTGCGAGCGTTCGTGACCGCGGCGCCTGTCAGTCCCCTGGTCGAGGACGTCGCGCACCGCGCGCTCGTCTATGCGGCGAAGTGCTTGAGCGAGAGTGGAACGCCGGTCATCGTCGACGCAACGGCACCGGCACGCGAATGGCGCGAGCTGGCGCGCAGGAATATCGCCCGGTTCGCCGAAGTGGAGCTGAGGTGCGCAGCCAGCACGTGCGGCAGCCGCGAGCGCGCCGTTCGATGGCAACTGGCGGAAGGCTGCCAGCGGCCCGCGTCCTCGACGCGCGCGGACGGCCCGGAGATCGTGCTGGCCTACGAGCATGCGCGCGCGCCCGAGCTCATCATTCACACCGACGTCGAGGACGTGTCAGCCGCGGCGCAGCAGGTGGTTCGCCTGGCCCTGCGCTTACAGCACGAGAAGCGTGTCGAGGTGGCCTGATGGTGCTCATCGTCGAGGACGAGGCCGACCTCGCCCACACATGTGAGCGTCTGCTGCGCCGCAGCGGGCACGACGTGACGACGGCGACCACGCGCGCAGCCGGACTGGCGGCGCTTGCTGCAAACGAGTCGCGACTCGTCGTCTGCGACGTCCGACTGCCGGATGGCGACGGCCTCGAGATCGTCCGGGCCGCCAAGCGCTTGAATCCGCCGGTGCCGGCCATCGTCATGACCGCCCAGCCGTCGGCAGCCGGGCGCCGTCACGCGCTCGAATCGGGCGCCGATGCCTATCTCACCAAGCCGTTCAGCGTCGCCTCCTTCACCGCGCTCGTGGATCGAGCCCTCGGGCGATGAACATTGGCGTCCTGTCGGTTGGCGCGCTGCTGCTCGCCGCTGCGGCGCCAGCGGCCCCGCAGGAAGATACCGCTCTCGTCGATCAGGGCCGCGCAGCGTTCAGACGCGTGGGCTGCGCGAACTGCCACATGATCCGCGGTGTCGGCACCGGCCTGGCGCCGGACCTCTCGCACGTCGGCGCGAAATACACGGCGGCGTACCTCGAGCGCTGGCTCAGGGACCCGCGCGAGATCCGGCCGAGCGGGCACATGCCGGCGCTCGAGCTGAGCGACGAGGACGTCCGCGCCCTGGCGGCCTTTCTCGCCGCCCAGCCATCCGCCAAATGATGGTGGCTGGCACCGGTCGCGGCCACGCGCGCGACTGACTGCCCTCATGGCACCGTTGACTGGCGCTCCGCCGTTATGAACACACGGCGTTTCATGAATGTCGCGTCGGCGCAGCGTGATAGCTCGGATATGAAGACCTTCAGGGCGATTGGTCCCGTGTCTACTACCAATGCATCTCTCGCATTCACGACGGCGTTTAATGTCGCACGCAGGCGCTGCGCCGAGCCCACCAGCTCCTCGTACGCGAGGATCTGGAGTCCGGCGGCCTCGAGTATCGGACGAGAGTCGCTCAGGCCATCTTGCACGGGGACACCAAGGCTTTCCGCTGTCCCCGGATCGATTTCGAACGTCGTCGCGACAAAACGCGCGCCGGGGCGAAGGATTCGCGCGATCTCGCGCATCGTCGCCGCGTAATCAGTGGCATAGACGAGTGCGTCGACGCTGAACGCGCCATCCGCGGATGCCGACGGCAGCCCCGTCGCCTCGAAGCCCGCGCGGCGGTAGTCGACCTGATTCGAAAGACCCACTTCGACTGCGCGAAGCCGCGCCTCCGCGACGGCAGTCTCGGAAACATCGAGGCCGATCAATCTCGCGCCTGTCTGGGTGGCCAGCCACAATCCGGGCCCGCCCGTACCACACGCGAGGTCGACCAGCGTGTGCCCCGGACTCAGCCGCAGCTCCAAGCGCGCCCGTTGTAGCTCGTCCAGGGTGATGAAACTCAGGTGATCGTAGGCAGCTGGATAGTCATCCCCAGAGGCATGGAGCCAGAGGCGCTTCAGCGCGGCGCTGCGCCTCTGCGCGGTATGAAGACGATCGTATATTTCCCCGATGCTGAGACGGTCCTCCGTCTGCTCGCGCACCACGCGACAACCTCCTCGGCGGTGTTAGGGTAGGGCGCCTGCGCCCGGGACGGTAGCCGGTGGGCGGTGGCGCGCGCCTAGAGCGACACGACTTTGTCGGCTGCGGCCACGCGCTCCGCGAAGACTCTTGGGTTGATGAACTGCGCGTTCTTCGGCTTCAAGTCGGCTTCAGTGACCCCACGGGCCACGGAGCACTTCCCTCAGACGTATAGCGGCACACTGCGCGCCACGAGTGTGTCGATCATCTCCTTGAGCGCGGGCATCGCGACCGGCTGTACCGCCGACATCACGGGATCCTTCATCAGATAGGCGGCTTCGCCGGCGAGAAAGATCTCCGGCAGATGTCCGGCCTCGAGCGCGCCGATTGCGAAATTGAACGGAAGCCCGGCCCGCGTCGGATCGTCCGACCCGGCGGTGCCGACGTAAAGAATCTTCGCCATCGTCCACCATCCTTTCGCGGGATCAGCCGTCGGCGAACGCGCGGTCGAGAGCCTGGCCGAGATCGGCGATCAGATCGTCGACATCCTCCACGCCGACGGCGTAGCGGATCAGATTGTCCTTGATCCCGACCTGCAGGCGCTCCTCGGTCGTGAGCTCGTAAAAGCTCATGATCGCCGGCTGCTCGATGAGGCTCTCCACGCCGCCGAGCGAGGCGGCGATATAGGGGATCGTGCACGAGTCCACGACGCGGGAGGCGGCGTCGAGATCGCCGCGGACCTCGAACGAGACCACACCGCCGAACCCGCGCATCTGCCGCTTGGCAACGTCGTGGCCGGGGTGTGAGGGCAGGCCGGGGTAGTGGACGCGCTCGACGCGCGGGTGGGCGGCCAGGAACTCCGCGATGGCCTGCGCATTCTCGTTCTGTCGTTCCATCCTGAGCGCGAACGTCTTGAGGCCGCGGACCAGCAGGTACGCGGCAAACGGATCGATGATGCCGCCCGTGGTGGCCTGCAGCGAGCGGATGCCGCCGATCAGATCTCGGGAGCCCAGCACCGCGCCGGCGAGCAGGTCATTGTGGCCGCCGAGGTACTTCGATGCGGAATGCATCACGATGTCGACACCCCAGTGAAGGGGGCGCAGGTTGTAGGGCGTCGCGAACGTGGCGTCGATGACCGTCCGCACGCGGTGCTTGTGTCCGATCGCCGCGAATCGCTCGAGGTCGAGGACGCGGTTGTAGGGGTTGGTCGGTGATTCGCTCACCAGCACACGGGTCGTCGGCTTGATGGCGTCTTCGAGCGCCTCGTAGTCGCCGGCGGGAACGGTGGAGATCTCGATCCCGTACCGGGGCAGCATGGCGTTGAGGAACTGCCGCGTGCGCCGGTAACTGTCATCGGTGACGACGACGTGGGTGCCGTGCGACAGCAGCGCGTAGAGCACGGTCGTCATGGCGCCCATCCCGCTCGCGAACAAGAGGCCGTCGGCCGCCCCTTCGAGCGCGGCGAGCTTCGACTCCGCGATCTTCTGCGTCGGGTTGCCGTAACGCCCGTAGTCGATGCGCTCGCCGATCTTGCCGTCGAAGTAATCCTTGAGCTCCTGGCTGTTCGCCCAGGTGTACGTCGCTGTCTGGACGATGGGCGTGGTGAGCGCATGCGCGGGCTTCTGCCGCGGCTCACCGGCGTGCACCGACATCGTGCTCGGCCCGAAGGGCTTCTTCGCCGGCTCGAACCGGTCGCCCATCAGGACACCAGCAGCCGCGTCTTCTCCACGTGACGCGCAATGGTGCGGGCCACCCGCTTCGCATCCGCGGGAAGCTCGACGGGTTTGTTGCGGTGCGTGGGCTTGATGGCATCGAGCTGGCTCATATGATAGGCGGCCTTCTGGTCGGCGAACTTCAGCCCGTTCGCGGTCGAGATGACCACCACGCGGTCACTCGCCCGGATGATCTTGCGATCCACGAGCTTGCGCAGGGCCGCGAGTGCGACGCCCGTGTGCGGACAGTTGAACATGCCGGTGCGGTCGGCGCGCGCGGCCTCGTCCGCGAGCTCCTGCTCGGTGGCCTGCTCGACCACGCCGTTGAATTTCTGCAGCGTGCGGATCGCGCGCTTGACGCTCACGGGATTGCCGATCTGGATGGCCATGGCCAGCGTCGGCTTCGCGTCCACCGGCTCGAATGTCTTGAAGTCCTGCTGGAATGACCGGTAGAGCGGGTTGGCGCGCTCGGCCTGCGCCACGCAGATCCGCGGCAGCTTGTTGATCAGCCCGAGCGCCTGCATCATCAGGAAGCCCTGTCCGAGGGCGTGAACGTTTCCGAGATTGCCGCCCGGGATGACGATCCAGTCCGGCACCTCCCAGTCGAACTGCTGGACGATCTCGATCGCCACCGTCTTCTGCCCCTCGATGCGCAGGCTGTTCATCGAATTGGCGAGATAGATCCGCTTCTCCTTGGTGATCTCCTGGACGATCGCCATGCACCCGTCGAAGTCGGTATCGAGCGACAGCACGAGGGCGCCATTCGCAAGCGGCTGGACGAGCTGCGCGATCGAGACCTTGTCCTTTGGCAGGAGGACGACCGCCGGAACGCCGGCCGCCGCGCAGTACGCCCCGAGCGCCGCCGACGTGTCACCGGTGGAGGCGCACGCCACCGCGTCGATCGGCACGCCGGTCGCGATCATCTCCTTGACGACGGACACCAGCACCGTCATGCCGAGGTCCTTGAACGAGCCGGTGTGCGAGACGCCGCACTGCTTGATCCACAGGTCGTCGACGTGCAGCTGCTTTCCGTACCGGTTCGCCCACAAGAGGTTCGAGTTGCCCTCGTACATCGACACGATGTTCTCGTTGTCGATGAACGGCACGACCCACTCCTTCTTGCCCCACACCCCGGAGCCGTACGGATACGTGGTGCCGTGGGCGCGTTCCCGGAAGAGCTGCATCCACGCGGCCGCCGACCTCGACCGCAAAGCGTCCATGTCGTGCTGGACCTCGAGGAGGTCGCCGCACGTCGGGCAACGGTAGATCACCTCGCGGAGATCGAACTCGGCGGGGCAGCCATTGATGCACTGGAACCAGGCGTTGTAGGCCATCGCAGGCAGTATAGTCTCTCGTCAGTCCTGGAAGCCGACCAGGCGCCAGACGCCACCCTGGCGCCGCGCCACCTCCGGCTCGCGCTGCCAGGAGAGCACCGTGACCCATCCCAGGAACGGCATGCGGCCGGTGATCTCGCCTGTCGTATAGAACCACACATCGCCGCTCACCATCTCGACGTGGTCGATCCGGACACGCGCGCGGAGCTCCTCGTACAGCGAGTACAGCGTGAGCAGCTGCTCCCGGACAGCGGGCTTGGTGACTCCGCTGCTGCGATAGTTGTCGGCGACGTGGGCCAGCACGCCGCCGGCGTCCTTCGCCACGAACCGCCGCCGCGCCTGCTCGACCACCGCGGCCAGCTCCTCCGCCGTTCCGGGCGGCGCCGGGGTCGCCACGCGCGGCGCCGTGGTCGTCGTGCCCGAGGCTCCCGTCCACAGCATCACGACGAGGATCGCGCCGGCCAGCATGCCCAGGTCTCGGCCATCCAGGGTCACGATCAGAGTCTACGCACGCTCTGGTAGCATCGGTTGATGAGACGTCTCCTCCATCCGTTCGTGCTCGTGGTGAGCGCCATACTCCTGGCCGGCTACGCGTACATCGCCGCGCGCTTGACGTCGACGACGGCTGCGCGCGTGGTGCTGGCCGCGCCGTTCGTCCTGGTGTGGCTCCTCCCGGTCGTCTACTGGCTCGGCGCCCGCGACCGCCGCGGTCGCGTGCACGAGTGGGTGCAGGCGCTGAGCTTTCTCTGCATGGGCTGGCTCAGCTTTCTGTTCGTGCTGACCGTGGGGCGCGACGTGCTGTTGCTGGCCACGGCCGTGCTGCCTCCGGTGGCGGCGCTGCACACGCGACTCGGTGAGGCGGGCGGCGCGTGGATCACGGTGGCCGCGCTGGCCGCGGTCGGCGTGGGCGCCGTCGGCGCGCTGCGAGGCCCGTATGTCCGTCGCGTCGACATTCCCGTGGAAGGGCTGGCGCCGGATCTGGACGGTCTCCGGATCGTGCACATCAGCGATCTGCACGTCGGTCCCACGATGCGGACCGCCTACGTGCAGCGCGTGGTCGACATGACGAAGGAGCTTGCGCCCGACCTCATCGCGCTGACCGGCGACATCGTGGACGGCTCGGTGCGCCGGCTGGCGCCCCACGTCGCCCCGCTCGAGGCGCTGGCGTCCGGGGACCAGGCGTTCTTCGTGCTCGGCAACCACGATTATTACTCGGGAGCCGAGGCATGGACCGCGCACTTCGCGGGGATGGGATTTCGCGTGCTTCGCAATGACCACGTCAGCATCGCGCACGGCTCGGCGCGCCTCCTGATCGGCGGCGTCATCGATTTCGCGGCGCGAATGTCCGATCCGGAGGCGCGGCCGCGCCCCGATCTCGCCGCCGGCGGCGACGCGCGGCCGGACTTCCGTCTGCTTCTGGCGCACAATCCGAAGATCGCGCCGCTGGCCGAGCAGGCGGGCTTCGACCTGCAGTTGTCGGGACACACGCATGCCGGCCAGTTCTTCCCGTGGACCTTCGTGATTCATCTGGTCCACGGGCCGCACGCGGCCGGGCTCTCGCGCCGCGGCCGCCTGTGGGTCTATGTCAGCGCCGGCACCGGGACGTGGGGGCCGCCCGTGCGCCTCGGCACGAGGCCGGAGCTCACGCTCCTGCGCCTCGTCACCGCCAACGGAGCGGGCCGCGAGGCACGATAGCGCCGCCTTGCCCCGGATTTCATATTTCTATAAAGTCCGAGCCATCATCTTCTTCTTCCTCGTCCGGCCGCTCTCACACCACCTGGACTTGCTGCGCCGCGCGGACCTCGTCCAGAGCCGCCGCGAGGGCACGTTCATCTACTGCACCCCCAGGCCGGACATGGTGTCCGAGCTCGTGCGGCTGCTCACCGCGTGCCGCTAGTCAAGGTCAAGGCCGGCGGCGTCGGCTGGCGCACGCGGTTGACCGACCCCATGGTCGCCGCCGTCGCCGCGTTAGGGATCACCCAGATCACCGCGTGGGGCACGAGCTACTACAGCCTCGGCGTGCTCGCGGGCCCGATCAGTCGGGACACCCACTGGAGCCGTGGCTTCGTCTTCCTCGGCTTCACCGTCGCGCTGCTCGCGATGGGCATCGTCTCGAATACGGTCGGCCGGATGATCGACCGGCACGGCGCGCGCGTCGTGATGACGATCGGGACAGTGCTCGTGTCCGCGGGCCTCTTCGCGTTGTCGCGCGTTCACACGCACGCGGCCTATCTGGCGGTGTGGGTATTCCTCGGCCTCGGGATGCGGCTCTGTCTGTACGACGCCGCCTTTGCCGCGCTCGTGCAGGTCGCGCCCTCACGCGGACGCGCCGCCATCTCGTACCTGACGCTCTTCGGCGCCTTTGCCTCCTCGGTGTTCTGGGTGGTCGGCCAGGCGCTCAACGAGCAGGTCGGCTGGCGACACACGCTCGTGCTGTTCGCCATCATCAACTTCGTCGTATGTCTGCCGCTGCATTGGTTCGGTCTCGGACGTCGAGAGACGTCCGCGCATGCGGCCGCTCCGGCCGGGCGAGGCAGCCAGTCGACTGATGGACCGCCGCTCGAGGGTCGCGCCCGATCGGTTGCCATCGTCCTCTTTGCCGTGATCATGTCGCTCAACGGCTACGTGTTCGGAGTCGTCTCGGTCCAGCTCGTGCCGCTGCTGGAGGCGGCCGGGCTCGCGACGGCGGCCGCCGTCTGGGTGGCGTCCTTGAAAGGCTTCGCGCAATTCGGTGGGCGTGTGGTCGAGATCGTGTTCGGCCGCAACCTCCACGCGATCACCGTCGGTCGAATTGCGATCGGCATCCTGCCGCCAGCGTTTTTGTTGCTCCTGGGTGGCACGGGCGGCCTTCCCCTGGTCGTGACGTTCACGCTGCTGATGGGAGCGTCGCAGGGCGTGATCACCATCGTGCGGGGTGCCGTGCCCCTGGCGCTGTTTGGCGCGGCGGGTTACGGCGCCGTCCTCGGAGTGATCGCGACCCCGGTCCTCATCGTGAGCGCCGCATCACCAACGATCTTCGCCTGGATCGTGGACCGCTGGGGCTGGGGAGCGGGACGGGTGTCGCTTCTCGTCGGTTGCTCGGTGGCCTGGCTGGCCATGGAGGTGATGTCCCGGTGGTACGAGAGCCGCCGGACGGCGATCGCGGACGCCGAGGCGGCGAACTCGGTCGGCGTGCGTTCGGGACGGAGCCGCTGAGCGCCGAACGCGAACACATTACGACGCGACTGGGCCGGGCGGTACTCGGTGGCATCGACTTTGCCGCGGGGACAAGGCCGTGGCGGTCATTGCAGGCCCGCATCGCGGCGGCGACGCGATCGTCTCGAGCCCGGCGAAATCTCCGGCGCGCGGGCACAGGCGCTTCGTGGTCCTGCGAGCGGCGGTTATCGCGCTCGAGATCACGGTGATGGCCGCGTCGATTCAATCCTGCGCCGCGCTGCCGGTCGCGGCGCTGGGTGGCGCAATCGTGCAGAGCGGCGCCGGCGCCGTCGTGAAGACCGGCACCGAGTACACGACGACCGGAACGGCGCGCCGCACGTTCATGGTGCCGATGAGTGCGGTCCGCGCAGCCGTCGTGGAGGCATTCGACCGCGCCGGAGTCACCCTCGATGCCGAGCAGCAGCCACACGACGACAAAGTCCGCTTGACCGCGAAGCTGAACCATCGAAGCGTCCGCGTACAGCTCACGGCCTTGAGTCCGTCGCTGACGGGCATGACGCTCGTTGTCAAGCGGAACGTCCTCATCAAGGACCGCGCCACGAGTAGTGAGCTCCTCGAGCAGGTCGAGCAGGTGCTGGCCGAGAATCCAGCGTTCGCCCGCAGCCTGCATCGCCCCACGGAGGGAAGGGCAGCGGCCAGCCCGGTTCAGTGACCGCTCATGCCGGCCCTCCTCGAGCGCCCGCCCCGTTGAGGCGGTTCGAGCGCAGATGTCATCGTGTACTGTCTCCTCCTCGGAGCCGGTCTACTGCCGGTGCCGCTGGTACCAGGCGAGTCGACGGAGGGGGCAGCGCTGAGCGCTGAAGGCGGTGGACCGTCGCGGTATCGCTGGGTCCTGGTCGGCGTCTCCGCGACCGTCAATTCGCTCGCCTGGTCGGTTCGCTCGACGTTCGCGGTCTTCTATGTCGCGCTGCTCGCTGAGTTTGGGTGGAAGCGCGGGGAGGCGACGCTCGGCTACGCTTTCAGCTGGCTGTTGCTCCTCGTCTTCTCGCCGCTCGCCGGCTGGCTCTACGACCGCTGGGGGGCCAGGCTCGTGGTGCCCGCCGGAGGTTTGATCCTGGGTGCGGCGCTCGCGCTGACCGGTCAGGTCACGGCGCGCTGGCACTACTACGTCGCGTTCGGTGTCCTCGGAGGGGCGGGCATCGCCTTCATCCAGGTGCCGGCGGCCGCCATCGTGAGCCGATGGTTTCTTCGCTCGCGTGGCGCCGCCATGGGCGTCATCAGCGCGGGCGCCTCGGCCAGCGCCGTCATCTTCTATCCGATCAACACGTACCTGATCGTCGCGTTCGGCTGGCGCACGGCGCTGGCGATGTTCGGCCTGCTCGTGGCGGCCGTGACCATCCCGCTGGCCGCCTGCCTGTATCGCGAGCCGCCCGAACAGCTCGATGGCCGGCGTGAGCTCAGCGTGGATTCGAATCTTGCGGACTGGACGTTGGGACGCGCGCTATCGAGCACGCCGTTCTGGGCGGTGTTCGCGATGTGGGGCTTCGGTGTGATCGGCTATCAGATCATGACGACGCACCAGGTTGCTCACGCGCTCGAACGTGGCTTCAGCGCGGTCACGCTCGGCTGGATGTTCGCACTGGGCGGCGCGTGTACGGCCGCCGGCAACGTCATCGGCGGATCGCTGTCGGATCGCTGGGGCAGGGAGCTCGTCTTCGCGCTGGGCTCGGCCATCGGCATCCTTGGGATCGGCTGTCTCGCCTGGCTCGGCGGCCCGGAAGATCTCGTACTCCTGCTCGGCTACGTCGTCGCCGGAGTCGGCTTCGGTATGCGCATTTCTCTGCTGACGGCGATCCCGGCCGACCTCTTCGCGGGACGGAATCTCGGAGTCATCCTCGGAGCCGCGCAGGGTGGCGGCGGAGTCGGCGGCCTCATCGGCCCCTTCCTCGGGGGCTGGCTCTTCGACGTCACGGGCAGTTATCAGATCGCGTTCGCAGTCGCTGCGCTGGCCATTGCCGTATCGGCCGTGGCCGCATGGGTCGCCGCTCCGCGACGAGCCAGGCAGGCCAGGCACGTCGGTGGCTGAAGACTCATGGGCTTCAAGCGGATTTCGCGCGGCTTTCGAGGCCGGTGTCGGGACTTCCGCGTGCGGAGACGCCATTGCGCGGGGGGGGGGCGCCGAAACGTGCACATGCTGACGGAGGAGACGGACGTGCGCTCGTGTCGGCGCCGCCTTCGCGGCGGCACGTCGCCTGAACTCGCGCGTCAGGAGCGATGTCGATCGAGCTCCTGATCCTGATAGGAAGAAGGATCCTCGATCGGCTCCAGATGGGTGTCGAGGGTCACGGACGGCACGCGCTTGGCGATGCGTTGCTCGATGTCCTCCAGCAGGTCGTGGCCCTGCTGGACCGTCCAGGTGCCCGGAACGAGCACATGGAACGACGCAAACCGACGCGGTCCGGAGCACCGCGTGCGCACGGCGTGAAAGCGGAGTCCTTGTGCGCGAAACTCGTCGAGCACGGACTCCAGGACCATTCGCTCCTCGGTCGGCCACGCGGCATCCATCAATCCGCCGATCGACGTCTGGAGCAGCCGCCATCCGATGAGCAGGATGTTGATGGCCACCGCGAGGGCGACGAGCGGATCGAGCACCACCCACCCCGTGAGGGCGACCAGCGACACCGCCACGATGACGCCCGCCGATGTCCACACGTCCGTCGTCAGATGCTGCGCATCGGCTTGCAGCGCGATGGAGCGATAGCGCCGACCCGCACGCATCAGCATCCGCGACACGACGAAGTTCACGCCTGCGGCCGCCGTGGTGAGGATGAGACCGATCCCGGCGTGATCGAGTAAGCGCGGGTGGAGGAGTCGCGCCGTCGCGGTATAAGCGATGGCGACGGCCGCGATGACCACGAGCATGCCTTCGAATCCGCTCGCGAAGTACTCCGCCTTGTCGCGCCCGTACGCGTGCTCGTCGTCGGCGGGTCGCCCCGCAATCCGCAGCATCGCCAGCAGCATCACGGAGGCCCCCACGTTGACCAGCGATTCGAGCGCGTCCGAGAGGAGGCCGACCGAGCTCGTCAACACCCACGCCAGGATCTTGAGTGCGAGCGTCGCGAAGGCCGCTGCGAGCGAGAGCCAGGCATAGCGCGCGAGCGCTGCCGACGACGACGCGTCACGCGTCACCATCCGATGATCAGCTCCGTCGACGATCCTCGGCTGGACCGCCGGGACGCGTGAGGTTCTGCGCCGTGTTGATGAGACCGACATGCGAGAAGGCCTGGGGAAAGTTGCCGAGGAGTCGCCGTGCCGCCGGGTCGTACTGCTCGGACAGGAGGCCCACGTCGTTACGGAGCGCGAGGAGCCGTTCGAAGATTTCGCGCGCCTCGGCACGGCGGCCCTGAAGCGCAAGATTGTCGGCGAGCCAGAAGGTGCACGGCAGGAAGGCGCCCTCCCCGGGCGGCAGACCGTCGACGTGCGGCGCCGTCGGATATCGCAGCACGAAACCGTTCGCCATGAGCTGCTTCCGGATCGCCTCGACGGTGCCGAGCATCCGCGGGTCACTGGCGGGCAGGAAACCGACGAGCGGGATCATCAGGAGGCTCGCATCGAGATCGTGGGAGCCATAGTACTGGACGAAGGCGTTGAGCCCGGGATCGAAGCCATGCCGGCAGACGTCGGCATGGATGCGGTCGCGGACCTGGCGCCAGCGCTCGACGGGGCCGTCATGTCCGAACCGCTCGACGGCCTTGACCCCGCGGTCGAGCGCGACCCACGCCATGACCTTCGAATGCGTGAAGTGCCGGCGCGGGCCTCGGACCTCCCAGATGCCTTCGTCCGGTCGATCCCAGGCCGATTCGACGAAACGAACGAGCGCGCGCTGCACGCGCCACGCCGGCTTGCTCGGCGGCACCCCACTCCGGCGCGCGAAGTGGAGAGCATCCATCACCTCGCCGTAGACGTCGAGCTGGAACTGGCCGGAGGCGGCGTTGCCGACGCGGACCGGCCGGGCACCCTCGTAGCCGGGCAGCCACGGAATTTCCAGCTCGGGCAGCCATTGCTCGCCGGCCAGTCCGTACATGATCTGCGCCTGGCTCGGGGCGCCCGCCACCGCGCGGAGCAGCCACCGTCGCCATGCGCGCGCTTCGTCCACGTAGCCGACCAGCAGCAGCGCGTAGAGCGTGAACGTCGCGTCCCGCAGCCAGCAGTACCGGTAGTCCCAGTTGCGTACGCCGCCGGGCTGTTCCGGCAGCGAGGTCGTGGCCGCCGCGACCACGCCGCCCGTCGGCGCGTACGTGAGCGCCTTGAGCGTGATGAGCGAGCGCACGACGGCCTCCCGCCACTCGCCCTCGTACGTGCACCGCGCGGACCAGTCGTGCCACCAGCGCTCCGTCCCTCGGATGGCCTCCTGCGGGTCGTGGGGCGACGGCGCGGCCTCATGCGACGGAAACCAGGTGAGCTCGAAGGACGCCTGCTGCCCCTCGGCCACGTCGAAGTCGGCAACCGTCCGAAGGTCCTTGCCGTGGACGCCGACGGTCGAGCGCAGACGCAAGGCGTCGCGGCCGGCGACGGCGAGAAGATCGCCGCCAACGCGCCGCACCCACGGGACGCGTGAGCCGTAGGCCGGCCGCATCACGAGCTCCATCCGCATGGCCACGCGGCCGCGTCGTCCTTCGACGACACGGATCACGTCGGGCGCCGTCGTGCGTGGCGGCATGCAATCGATGACGGCCACCACGCCGTCATCCGTCTCGAATTCCGTCTCGAGCACCAGCGTGTTCGTCCGGTAGCGGCGCCGCACCGTGCGCACCTGGCCCGCCGGCGCGAGCAGCCAACGGCCGTGCTCCGGAGTCCCGAGGAGGGCGGCGAAGCACGCCGGCGAATCGAAGCGGGGAACGCACAGCCAGTCGATGGAGCCGTCACGGCCGACGAGCGCCGCCGTCTGACAATCGCCGATCAGCGCATAGTCCTCGATGCGTGACGGCATGGCGGATCAGCGTCGATGACGGCGTCGACGTCGTCCGGCCCCGGCTCGAGGCCGTCTTGCCACGGGTTCTGTGAGGTGCGGCCGAGCGCCGTGCACACGCTCAGGATACCGCCGACGAGTCGACCCGGCCCCGTCGCAGTGGAGAGCCTTACAGTCGCGCCATCCTTGATATACCAACGCTGGCGCCTCCGGCGGTCACCGCCGCGGCAATCGCCGACGCCTCGCGGGTGCGGCCACGGTGGCGTATCGTGGGCGGAGGAGGTCGGGACGGTGGCTATCGACTCCGCGCTGTGGCCCAGGCTGTCGTTGGCGGAATGGCAAGACACGCACGATACGCTGCACATGTGGCTGCAGATCGTGGGCAAGACCCGTCTGGCTCTCGCGCCGCGTGAGAATCACTGGTGGCATGTGCCGCTCTACGTCGGCGCGCGCGGCCTGAGCACCTCGCCCATGCCATACCGCTCGATCGCCGTCGAGGCGCAGTTTGATTTCATCGACCACCGTCTCATCGTCAACACGAGCGACGGCGCCACCCGCAGTCTGGCGCTGCGACCGCAGACGGTGGCCGACTTCTATCGCGAATACGTCGACGCGCTCGAGAGCGCCGGTATCCACGTGAAGATCTGGCCGGTGCCGGTAGAAGTCGACGCGGCGATCCCGTTTGAGGAGGATCGGCGCCACGCGTCGTACGATTCCGACCACGCGCGTCGATTCTTCCACATGTTGCTCCACGCCAATCGCGCGCTCGCCCGGTTCAAGGGGCGCTTTCTCGGCAAGACCAGCCCGGTGCATTTCTTCTGGGGCGCCTTCGACCTCGCGCTCACGCGCTTCAGCGGACGGCGTGCGCCGGAATCCCGACAGGCCCAGTCGTCGATGCTCCGCGAGGCGATGTCCCACGAGGAGATCAGCTTCGGTTTCTGGCCGGGTAGCGGGACGGTCGCCGAGCCTGCCTTCTACGCGTACGCGCGCCCCGAGCCGTCCGGCCTCGCCGCCGCGTCGGTCCGTCCGGCTTCGGCCTACTACAGCCGCGAGCTCGCCGACTTCATCCTGCCGTACGAAGCGGTCCGCTCCCTGCCGTCACCGGATGACGCCGTCCTCGAGTTCTTCCAGGGCGTCTACGACGTCGCCGCCGAGCAGGCCCGCTGGGATCGTGCGGCCCTGGATCGGCCGCCGGCGGACTGGGCCTAGGCGCGCGCCATCAAGGCGCCCGTCTTCGTTTTCGATCTCGACGGGACGCTGGTGGACAGCGTGTACCAGCACGTCCTCGCCTGGCGGGAAGCGCTCGAAGCGGCCGGGGTCCAGCTCGCGGTGTGGCGGATTCACCGCCGCATCGGCATGAGCGGTGGGTTGCTCGTCAACGCGCTCGGCCGCGAGACGGGCCGGCGCCTCACCGCCAACGACGTGGCCGAGCTGCAGTCACACCACGCGCGCGTGTACGCTCGCCACGCTGTCGAGCTGCGGCCGCTGCCCGGCGCCCGCGAGCTCCTCGCGTATCTGTCGAGCGCGTCCGTCCCGTGGGCGATCGCGACGAGTGGGCGTTTGGCCACGGCGCGACCCGCGCTCGACGTCCTCGGGATCCCGCCCGACGCCATCGTCGTGACCCGGGATGCCGTCGAGCGCGCCAAACCCGATCCGGATCTCTTCGTCGCCGCGGCGCGACGGCTGGGCGTCGAGGCCACGGCCGCCGTCGTGGTCGGCGACAGCGTGTGGGACCTCCTGGCCGCTCAGCGTGCGCACGCGCTCGGCGTCGGCCTGCTCTCGGGCGGTTACGGCCGGGAGGAGCTCGAGCGGGCGGGCGCCTATCGCGTCTACGAGGATCCCGCCGACTTGCTCCGCCATCTGGACGAGGTCGGAGTCCGCACGTCGGAGTGAGACGGTGCCGGCTTCGCGCGCCGGCACCGCCTGTTGCTCAAGCCGCGCGCTCCTTCGTCGGTGGCTGGCCGGTCTGCTGCTGGCCACGCTGCTCCGTCGTGACCGGGATCTCGCGCATAGTTGCTCGCGCCCGGCTTCCGGGGAAACGGATCGTCAGCACGCCGTGCCTGTGCGACGCCTGCGCCTGCTCGGTGTCGACGCCCTCCGGCAGCGCGATCTCCCGATAGAAGCGCACATAGCGCTCGGCGTGACCATCTCCACGCTCCTCTTCCGCGCGCTGCTCGCCGGAAATGGTCAGAACGTTGTTCTCGACGCGGACCGCCACGTTCGACGGATCGATGCCCGGCATCTCCGCGGTGAGCTCGAGCCCATCGCCCGCATGTCGCATCTGCAACCGGGGCACCCGGACCAGCGTGCCGCCACCGCCCTCGTCGCCACGCGTCGGCATGAGGGCGTTCAGGAGCGACGTTCCGAAGAGATTCTGCTGCAGCCGCTCGAACAGTGCGTCGAAGGCCGCGAACGGATCCTGATAGTGCCGCGTGCCGAGGCCCCGCTCGCTCCCACCGGGCCGCTCCATCGCGCCCGGCTGACGTTCGCCCTGCCCCTGCTCTCCGTGTTGCTTGTTCTGCTCGTTTGCCATGATTCACCTCCGCTGCTCACATGTTCAGCTCGCCTCGCCCGGCCGCGCGTGAAGGAGCGACTTGCGCAGCCGACGTGCGCGGCAATACCCTTGACGGGCAGGTGGACGACCACTCGTCCCATCCTGGCGTCGAGCCCGTCGAGAAGATGTTCGAGACCGATCATCGTCGGGTTGCAACGTGAGCAAGACAAACGCCATCGGCAACCGGACGCGCGGAGACGTTTTGCGGATTTACAGAGACGCCCCCGGCGTGATTCTCGGGGCATGGCCATGACGGCGGAGTCCGATCTCGTTCGCTGCCCGAACTGCGGCGCGACCAACCGGGTGCCGGCCGACAAGCTGCGGGCCGGCCGGCAGCCCGTGTGCGGTCGATGCCGTACGCCATTGGCAGTCCGGCCCCCCGCGTCGACGATCCCCGTGACCGTCAGCGACGCGACGTTCGCGTCCGAGGTGGAGCGGTCGCCGCTTCCGGTGGTGGTCGACGCCTGGGCGCCGTGGTGCGCGCCGTGCCGGATGATCGCCCCGATCGTCGATCAGCTGGCCGCGGAGCTCGCCGGTCGCGCGCGGGTGGCGAAGCTGAACATCGACGAGAATCCCGTGACGGCGGGGCGGCTCAACGTGCGCAGCATTCCGATGCTGCTCGTCTTCAAGGACGGCCATGAGATCGACCGGATCATCGGCGTGCAGCCGAAGTCCGAGATCGCCCGGCGCGTCGAGCGCGCCATCGGTTGACGTCCACCCCCGGCTGCCTGGGCCGCGCGCGGTGCGACGCCGACGGCGGCAGTGCGGTGGCGGTCATGGAAGGCGGCGCGCGACCGTCATTCCCAAATCGAGCAGACTGGCCGGCCGCGATTGACAATCGCCGCGCCGCGCGCACAATCGAAGTCGCGTAATGCGTTACCGGCGCGTCACGTATCACTCGACGACCCTGCGAATTGCTGCCCAGTCGTGGCCGTTGGCCGCGGCGTGGGAGCACGAGAGCCTCCGGCTGCTCGTGCACGCGCGCTGGCGTCCGGCCGTCGACATGGCCGAGACGAGCCGGTCCATCGAGGTGACGGTGGATCTGGCCGGCGTCGACGAGGACGACTTCGCGGTGCAGCTCTTCGACAACGGCCTCGTCGTCGAGGGGCGCCGGCAGCTGCCCGCGTGCGGTGAGGATGCCGTGTACCATGCGGCGGGTATCGCGCAAGGCTTCTTCCGGGTCGAGCTCCCGCTGCCGTCGCCGATCGACCCCGAGGGCGTGGATGCGCGGTACGAGCGCGGGCTTCTCCACGTCACACTGCCCAAGCGGTCCTGAGCGGCCGACCAATGGCGACGCCACCGGGCGGCGGTCCCGCCGAGCTCACGCTTCCCGATGCCCTGCCGGTTCTGCCGCTGCCGGACGGCGTCGTCTTCCCGCTGACCGCGGTGCCGCTGCTGGTCGTGAACCCGGCGGCCATCCGGGTGATCGACGACGTCATGCGCGGCAACCGGCTCCTGGTGTTCACCGCGCAGCGTGAAGCGCGGCCGGATGCGCCGGTGGCGCCCGAGAACGTCCATCGCGTCGGCACCGCCGGCGCCATCCATCAAATGGCCCGCATGCCCGACGGCAGCGTGCGGGCGATGGTCCAGGGACTCGAGCGCGTCCGGCTTCTCGACTTCGTCGCCAAGGATCCGTATCTCGTCGCCCGCATTCAGCGGGCGCCGGAGCCGATCGCCGCCGGGCCGGAGACGGAAGGGCTGCGCCGCGCCGTGGTGGACCTGTTCCGCAAGCTCGTGGAGCTGTCGCCCGAGCTGCCCGACGAGCTGGCGAGCGTGGCGGAGAGCTTCACCGACCCGCGCCAGGTCGTGTACTTCGTCGCCTCGGTCGTCCGCATGGACACGGCGACCCGGCAGACGCTGCTCGAGACCGATTCGGTCGGCGAGAAGCTGCGTCTTCTCGTGGATGTCGTGCAGGCGGACCTGAGCGTGCGCGAAATCGGCCGCAAGATCGCCAGCGATACCGAGCAGCGGCTGTCCAAGAAGCAGCGCGAGTTCATCCTGCGCGAGCAGGCCAAGACCATCCAGAAGGAGCTCGGCGAGGACGCCGACGACGACACCGAGGTCGGCGAGCTCCGCCGACGCATCGAGGAGGCCGGCCTCTCCGACGAGGCGCGGCGCGAGACCGAGCGCGAGCTCAAGCGGCTGGCTGGCATGCAGCCGGGCTCGCCCGAGCGCGGCATGGTCGTCACCTATCTGGAGTGGGTGGCGAGCCTGCCCTGGAGCAAGGCCGACGGGGGCAGCATCGACATCCGCCGCGCCCGCGAGGTGCTGGACGAGGATCACTACGACCTCGACAAGATCAAGGACCGCATCCTCGAGTACCTGGCGGTGCGCAAGCTGCGCCAGGAGCGCGGGGCGGGCGCCGAGGCGCCCGCGGTCACCGGCGACAGTCCGGCGCGCGAGCCGATCCTGTGCTTCGTCGGGCCGCCGGGCGTGGGCAAGACGAGCCTCGGCCAGAGCATCGCCCGCGCGCTGGGCCGCAAGTTCGTCCGCATGTCGCTGGGGGGCGTGCGCGACGAGGCGGAGATCCGCGGCCATCGCCGCACGTACGTCGGCGCCCTGCCCGGGCGGATCATCCAGGGACTGCGGCGGGCCGAGACGCGCGATCCGGTGTTCATGCTCGACGAGATCGACAAGATCGGCGCCGACTGGCGGGGCGATCCCTCGTCCGCCCTGCTCGAGGTGCTCGACCCGGCGCAGAACAACACGTTCGTCGACACGTATCTCGGCGTGCCGTTCGATCTCTCGCAGGTGCTCTTCATCGCGACGGGCAACACGCTCGACACCATCCCGGGACCGTTGCGCGATCGGATGGAAGTGCTGACCCTCTCAGGGTACACGGACGAGGAGAAGATCGGCATCGCCGGGCAGTACCTGGTGCCGAAGCAGATCGTCGCGCACGGACTTCGCGCGGGCGAGCTCGTCGTCGAGCCGGACGCCGTTCGGCTGATCGTACGCCGCTACACGCGCGAGGCCGGCGTGCGCAATCTCGAGCGGGAGCTGGCCGCCATCGCGCGCAAGGTCGCGCGGCGTCTGGCCGAGGGGCAGGCGGGTCCCTTCCAGGTGACGGCCGACAATCTCGGCGAGTATCTCGGCCGCCCGCGGTTCTTCGACGAGGTGGTCGAGCGCACGTCACGTCCCGGCGTCGCCACCGGCCTGGCCTGGACACCGGTCGGCGGCGACGTCCTCTTCGTCGAGGTCACCATGATGCCGGCCAGCGAGGAGCGGCTCGTCCTCACCGGGATGCTCGGTGATGTCATGCGCGAGAGCGCCCAGGCCGCCGTGTCATACGTCTGGTCGAGCGCCGACGCGTTCGGCATCGACCCGAAGGTCTTCGAGGGCAAGACCGTGCACATCCACGTGCCCGCCGGCGCTATCCCGAAAGACGGACCCTCGGCAGGCGTGACCATGGTCACCGCGCTGGCGTCGTACGCCACGCGGCGTGCGGTACGCAGCGACGTGGCCATGACCGGCGAGATCACGCTGCGCGGCAAGGTCCTGCCCGTCGGCGGCATCAAGGAGAAGGTGCTCGCCGCGCATCGTGTCGGCATCCGGACGGTGATCTTGCCGCGCCACAACGAGCGTGACGTCGAAGACGTGCCCGCCGAGGTGCGCGACGCGCTGCGGTTCGTGTTCGCGGACGACGCCGGGGAGGTCGTGCGGCAGGCGTTGAGCGAAGCGCCCGACATGGCGCGTCGCTAACCACGCGCGCGCGACCACGCCGGCGGCCGCCTCAGCCCGCGTTCAGCAGGGGCCACACCACCAGGCCGACGACGGCGGCCACGCCGACGATGATCGGCTCCGGAACCTTGTACCGCCAGAGGAGTGCGAAGCTTCCCAGCGCGATGAGACTCGTCGGGACGTCAGAGATCGCGCGCAGCGCGATGACGACGACGGCGCCGCTGAGGGCGCCGGTCGCCGCCGCCGTCGCGCCCTGCACGAACGCCTTCAGCTGGGCATTGTCCCGATTTCGGCTGAACCATGGCGCCGGAATGACCGTGAAGACGTAGACGGGGAAGAAGATCCCGATCGCGGCGGCGATGGCCCCGAACACGCCGGCGACGAGGAAGCCGATGAAGACGACGGTGATGACGACCGGGCCCGGCGTGATCATCGCCACCGCGACGGCATCGAGGAATTGCTGCTCGCTCAGCCAGCCGAACTGCTGTACCACGCCCTGATGGAGAAAGGGAACGATGGCGAGCCCGCTGCCGAACACGAAGGAGCCCGCCTTGGAGAAGAACAGCACGAGCTGCACGAGGACGTGCGTGCCGCCGATGCCGAGGCCCAGGAACCACCGCTCGATCAGCCAGATGGCCCCGACCACGACCACGCCGCCGAGTGTGGCCCTCAGGGCGTAGCGCCAGCCGGGCCACGCGCGTGCGAACAGCACGACCATTCCGGCCGCCACGAAGAATTCCGCAAGCTCCGCCCGCGCCCACACCGTGATGACGCCGAGCGCGCCGAAGACGGCCCAGAGCAGGGGATCGCGCCGGTTCGTGGATCGCGAGAGCTTGTAGGCGGCGATCGCGATGATCGCCACCACGGCGGCGCCGATGCCATAGAACAACGCCTGCATCCACCACAGACCTCCGAATCGGACATAGGCGATGGAGATGATCACCACCATCACGAACGAGGGAACGACGAACGCCAGGCCCACGGCGGTGGCGCCGGCGACACCATGCCGGAAGTAGCCGAGCGCGATGGCGAGCTGGGCGGCGAGCGGGCCTGGCATGATCTGCGCGAGCGCCATGGCCAGGCCGTATTCCTCCTCCGACACCCAGCGGCGCTGCTCGACGAGGTCGCGGTGCATGAACGCCGCGAGCGCGACCGGCCCGCCGAAGCCGAGGCTGCCCAGATAGAGAAAGTACCGGACGAAGGCGCCGACGCCGCCGGGCGCGGCGACCAATGTCCGCGTCACGCGCGGTCCTCGTAGACGGCGACACGGTGCGAGGCCGGCAGAAACGCGCACACGAGGTTTCGAGCCGCGTCGAACGCCAGCGTATGCGCGCCGACTTCTGTGCCGACGATCTCGTGGCGACGCCGTGCCGCGATGTCGAACACCTCGATGGCGCCGGGCTCGCCGATGGCGACGTACAGGCGTCCCAGGCGGGCGTTGAGGAACACGACGTCCGGTCCGCCGGCGATGGGATGCGTCTCCAGCACGGTGCCCGTATCGGCATCCACCACGAGGAGGACGCCGGCGTCGCACGCGCAGAACAACCGCCGGCCGGCGACATCGATGTCGAGGCCATGCGGCCCCGCCTGCGGCATCGGTAGGACGTGCCGGATGCGGAGCGGATCGCCGGACTCGACGACCGCGATCTGTGGTGGGTCGGCAATGTTCACGTGAAAGGCGTCGCTGATCGGATCGTAGACGGCCCAGCGCGTGCGACCGGCGACGGCGATGTCCGCCAGTCGCTTGCGGGCTTGCATGTCGACGATCGACACCGTGCAGGAGCCGGCGACGGCCGGGTCCCCGACGTGGGCGACCAGCAACCGCCGCCGTCGAGGATCGTAGGCGAGTCCGTTCGGCCGCATTCCCACGGCGATCGTGTCGACGCGCGGGACGTCGCCGATCGTAACGACGCCGACGGTGTTCTCGCCGCGGTTCGACGTGACAAGGACCTCGGGTCCGGCCAGCAGTGCTCCGGCGACCGCCGGCAGGCCAGGGATGGACCGGATGTATCGAAGCGCCGCGATGTCGATCACGTCGACGGCGTCGTTGGCGGTGTGGGCGACATAGACGTGGCCCGTCGGCTCGTGCACCGCCGCGTGATCGAATCCGCCCGCCCGCACATGGGCCGGCAGCGCCACGAAGCCGAGCTGCTGCAGCGCCACGTCAGCGTCCGCCCGCCAGCTCGGCCACGAGGTGCTCGACACGGGCCACGATCTGGTCGCGGGCCGCCTCATAGCCGTCGCTGACGGCGGGGACGTCCCATTGATCCAGGCGCGGCGCGGGGCCGGCGTCGAGATCGCAGCCAAAGCTCACCACGCGCGTGGCAGTGGCGAGGTCGTAGAGGGTGACGGGGCGGGGACGGGCCGGCGACGGCTGCAGTCCCTCGCCGCTGAGGCCCTTCACGGCCCGCGGTGCGAGCTGCGCATCGGGCTCGGTGCCGGCCGCGACGGCGCCGACGGTGAGCCCGCGCGCGGCAGCGACTCGACGGAAGTGCGCCGCGGCGATCACGCTCTTGGCGGCGCCGTGCTGGCACACGAACACCACGCGCGAGGGCGTCGGTCGGCTCGTGGCCCCGCTCCGGCAGTAGGCGTACAGCGCGTCGTACATCGGAAACTGCCGGGCCATGTTCTCGAAGTCGTCCCGGCTGGTGCTCTGAAACCCCGTCGCCGCCGCGTAGAGGCCCGCGGACTCGGGGGTCAGGGTGCGATCGTCGGTATCGGCGCCGCGCACGATCTCGGCCAGCGCCGCCAGCGCGGCATCAGCGAGCTCATAGCGCTCGATGAAGGCATCGAACGAGCACAGGCGGCCGCGGTGCCCGAGTTCGACATCCGCAATGTCATAGGGAATGGCGCTCTCGCGCTCGGCGGCGGCGAGGACGCCTCCCGCGGGCACGAAGAGAAATTCCGGGCTCGGATCGATGAAGCGGGTGATGAGCCACGGACAGGCGATGCGATCGACCCGGGCACGTTCGCGCGTGACCCATTTCATGCTGACACTCCTGTCGTGTCGAGGGCTACGTCCGTTCCGCGCCCGATGGCGCGCGCCTTGTCGTAGACGGCGATGGCGGCCGCGACGTCTTGAAGGGCCGTCCCGCTGCTGTCGAACACCGTGATCTCGTCGGGCCGTGTGCGGCCAGGCCGATGCCCCGCCACCACCGCCGGAAGCTCGGCGTGCACCTGCGCGCGGGTCATGAGCCCGGCCGCGAGCGCGTGCTGCAGCTCACCGATCTCCGCACACTGCTCGAGGCTGTCGACGACGAGGGTCGCGCTCGCCACCAGGGCCGGGTCGAGCTCTTGCTTGCCCTGGCTGTCGGCGCCGACGGCCGCGATGAACGCGTCGGCGGCCATGACATACGCACGCCGTGCCGGGGTACACGTGACGCACACGTCGCTCTCCCGGAGGACCGTGCGGAGGTCCTTGGCCGCCTCGGCCCGCAGCCCGAGCCGTACCGTCGCGCGCGCCGCCGCCGTCTCTGCGCGAGCGTGATCGGCGTCGAGCATCCACGCATGTTGCAGCGGCAGGACGGCGTGGATGGCAGCCAGCTGGATCTCGCCCTGCACGCCGCACCCGACCACCGTCGCCGTCCGTGTGTCGCGTCGCGCCAGGAACTTCGCGGCAACGGCGGTGGCGGCGGACGTACGGAGCATGGTGATGCTTGCCGAGTCCATCACGGCCAGCGGCGTGCCGTTACGCGCGTCCGCCAGCACAACCGTGCCCTGGATCGTCGGGAGCCCGAGCCGCCGCCCATTGTCCGGGAAGTTGCCGTTGATCTTCGCGGCGACGTAGCTTTGTTCGCCGCGTAGCCCGGCGACCTTGACGTGAAAGCCCCCATCCTCGGTCGGCAGGCTCAGCACGCCTGGCCCGAAGGTGCGCTGCTCGGCGTGCAGACGGAATGCGTTCTCCACGGCCTCGATACAGGTATCGAGAGAGAGGAGATCCATGACGTCGCTGCGCGACAGCATCAGCATGGCGTCACGCTCCCTTCTTCGTGGTGGTGGCGTACAGGCCTTCGAACAGCGACATGCCTTGCGCCAGCACGTGGTGGTCATCGGCCGAGGCGGCGAGGAGGGCGCGGATTGCGAGATCGATGCCGCGGGCTTCCTCGTTCGGGAACTTGCCATCACGAAGATCGGCCTCGTGAACCAGCTGCGCCAGACGGGTCAGCCGCCGGTCGCGCAGGCGCGCGCGCTTGATCAGCGTCTCGAATGTGCAGTCGTCGCCGTGGTGGGTGAGCTCCACCCCGCGCGCGTCGAAGGCGACCGCGTCCGGGGGAAACTCGTCCGGCGGAGCGAAGATGAACGCGGCCTCGGGGTCGATGAAGCGCTTGATGAGCCACGCGCAGGCGATGCGATCGATATGCGGGCGGGGGCGTGTGACCCACCGTCGGCCACGGAGCGCCGTCACATCCAGGCGCGGTGGCTCCTCGCGGCGTGGTGCTTCGGGGCGTCGGCTGCGCATGGCGATAACCTCCTCGAGCCGCCTCACCTCGGCGCCGCCCGGGGCATCGAAGAAATCGATGCCGCGGACGCGTTGATGGTCCTTGGCGAGGCGCGTCACGTCTTCATGAATGCGCGCGCGCGCCGCGTCGGTCTTGGCGCGCTCCAGCTCCTGGAGCGCCTTGCGATAGCGCACGGCGAGTTGTGTGTAGTCCTGATCACGCGGCTCGTGAAACAGCCGCAGCACCTCGGTCGGGCTCACGTTCTCGATCCGCTGGATGCGGATCAGCGTCGCCTCACCGCCGTCGCGCTCGATCTCCTGCGCCAGCCACTGGAAGTCCTCGTACCGGTCGGCTGTATCGGGCAGCAGGTACGCCGACCGTTTCAATGGCACCGCGCCAAGCGACCGCAGTCGCCTCCACACGCGCACGCGGAGGCTGGAGGGGTGCGGCGGCACCCCGACGAGGAGCAAGAGGAGATGCTGCTCCGACACGGCTACAAAGAAACATAAGTTGCATAATCTGTCAATGCCGGAGGCTCGAGGCGCCAGCTTCCAGGTCGTGTACACACCGAAGCTAATATCGCTTGATATACGAAAAATAGTGGGATATTAAGGCTCATCGCCATCGCCTACACTTGAGGCGTTGATTTATTTGAAAGAAACTATAGTCACATACCGATCTTCCCCCGGACAGCGATCATCATCTTCAGCGCTGGTTCGACGCCGCATCCTGCGGGTTGACAGCCTGGAAGCGCCGGGTGATGTTTTCGATCTGTGACGCGCGATCCGTGACGCCATCCCAATAGAGGAGGTGTTTCGTGGTAACCACGGCGACGACTCGCTGGCAGATGACCGGCCAGGGATACGAATTCTGTAACTGCGATTTCGGGTGCGGATGCAACTTCGGCGGGTTCCCCAACTCGAAGGATGGTAGCTGCCGTGCCCTCGTCGGCTTCACGGTAAGCAAGGGCCGCTGCGGGGACGTCGACCTCGCCGGAGTCAAGGGCGCCGGGATCTTCGTGTGGCCGAAGGCGATCCACGAGGGCAACGGGAAGGCGGCGTTCATCGTCGATCCCGCCACAAGCGACAAGCAAGTCGAAGCGCTGGCGCAGATCTTCACCGGCAAGCTCGGCGGGCTGCCGTGGGAGGTCCTGGGGCCGACGTTCGAGGTCGTCGGCCTGACGAAGGCGAAGATCACCGTCGAGGGCAGTGGCCGCAGCAGCACGTTCCGCATCGAAGGCATCGGTGAAGCCCGCGGCGACACGCTGAAGAATCCGGTCACCGGAGAGGATCACATCGTCAACGTCGACCTGCCGACGGGATTCATCTGGAAGAAGGGCGAGGTGGGGCAGGGAACATTTCACGCCGCCGCCGCCGGTCTCTCGGTCGATTTCCAGAAGACGAACTGGATCTACTACCAGTACGACTGGTCGAACGCCGCCTGAGCACTCGCAGGCGACCGCCGAGCGTCTATGACGGTCACCCCCCGGGTCGGCGAGCTCGGGCTCGTGCGGGCCCGGGGGTTAACGGTCCGCGTCGGCGGCGGCGTTGGCCCGCTTGAGCGCCTTGCGTTGCCGCTTCCGCGCGTGGGCCTGCTTTCGCTTTCGCTTTACCGACGGCTTCTCGTAGAAGGCACGGCGCTTCATTTCCTGGAAGATGCCTTCCTTCAGCATGTGCTTCTTCAACGCCTTGAGAGCCAGGTCGATCTGGTTGCCGGCCACCTCGATACGGGCCGCCGTGATCACACGCGGCAACGCGCACCTCGGGTGGCGACGGGCTCAGTCACGGTGGGAGACGCGTCGCCACGGCCGCGTCGGCTCGGAACGATCGACGAGATTGAGGGTCACGAGACGTGCGCTGCCCTGTGCCACCGCGGCGGCGATACTGCCGAACAGCTCGGCCGACTCCTCGATGACGTCACCCGCGTAGTTCACGATGCGCCAGCGCCAACCGCGGTCCTCTGCCTTTGTCACCGCCGCTACCTGCATGGATGGCCCTCCTCGCGCGGCACCAATGCCGTCTCCCTGACCGCGCCGCGGATGTCACTGCGCCCCTGACCGGACGGGCTTGCGACCTCGATCCGGACTCGACGGCCGTCGAGCTCCTGGCCGCCCGGATCGCGGAGCGCCCCGGGGGCCGCCTCGCCGTCCTCGACGCCGGTCAGAAACTCGCGCGCGCACTCCCCTGAGCTCGAGAGCGACAGCGTCATCACGGCCCCTCTGCCACGGTCTGCTGTGAACCACCTGTGCACCACCGGCACCGCCGACGCCCCGATCAGCACAAGCGACGCAAGCACTGACACGACGTAGGCGACCGTTGACACTGACGTCACCTCCGGGGAGGAGTCGGCGTCGCTCCTGTACAGGACGTGCGCGGCAAAGCCAGATCCCAAGGGACGCGACGCCCGATCGCGCCAGCCAAGAGGTCCGGTGGTGGGCACGATTCACACTACGCTAGCAGGCGCTCGATGTCGAGGACTCGCCCCCGGCGGTAGTGGGTCAG
>Ga0075431_100000400_pt1 | contig 35005 bp, 26 predicted proteins | sample RhiMetdeltSRZDD5_FD_75297 | JGI IMG/M metagenome (GOLD analysis project Ga0075431, IMG submission 75297) | Populus rhizosphere microbial communities from Tennessee, USA - Rhizosphere MetaG P. deltoides SRZDD5 | ecosystem: Host-associated > Plants > Roots > Rhizosphere > Soil | place: USA... | reverse complement strand
GATCGCCAGCACGAACTCGTCGCCGCCGTAGCGGGCGACCAGCCCGTCGGGGAAGCCCGCGGTGTCGTTCAGCTCGCGGCCCACCTCACGCAGCACCTGGCTGCCGGCGAGGTGGCCGTAGGTGTCGTTGACCCGCTTGAAGAAGTCGAGGTCCATGAAGAGCACGGCGAGGTCGCGGCCGCTCTGGCGGCAGTCGGCGATGGCGCGCGAGAGGCCGAGGTGGAGGTAGCGGTCGTTGTAGAGCCCCGTCAGGTTGTCGCGTTTGGCGATCTCCTGGGCGTAGCGGGCGTCGAGAACGTTCTGGATCGACACCGAGATGTAGCTGGCGAAGATCTCGAGCAGGTCGAGGTCGCGGGCGCTGTAGTCGGACGCGCCCTGACGGTTGACCAGCTCGAGCACGCCGCACACTTCCTTCTCGATGCGGATGGGGATCGCCACCAGCGATTCGGTGCGGTGCTGGATCGCCTCGTCGACGCCCGAATAGAAGCGCGGGTCGCGCGAGACGTCGGCGGAGAAGTAGGAGGCGCCGCTGCTGTAGACGTGGCCGGCGATGCCGCTGTCGGCTGGGATCGAGCGCCCGAGCAGCTCATCGGAGTTGTAACCGAAGGCGGCGATGAAGAAGAGCTCGTTGCTCCGCCGGTCGGGCAGCTTGGTCGTCGGGTTGTCGAGGAGGATCGAGCCTGCCGAGGAGGGGACGAAGGCGTTCGCCTTGCGCAGGATCTCGCTCAGGTTCTCCGCCAGGCTCATCTGCGGCGGCAGGTTCGGCGTCGCCCGGCGGCGGAGCAGGAAGCGCTCCAGCTCGTGCGGATCCAGGCAGTGGACGTCGACCATTCAGTGTGGCGCTCGGCCGGCCCCCGATTCGTCGCACGGCGCCCCACGGACGCCTACGACTCTCTCAGTGGCTGCGGCTCCGTACCCGCCCTCGAGCCACCGCTCCTGGTAGCCGTAGCGCGGGCTAGACGATAGCAGATCGAGCCAGTTCTCGGGCGCGTCGGCCCGGCCCGCTTGGCCCGCCGAGCCCGTCAGCGGAGCCGGCGCGCGAGGCGGCGGGAGCGGTCGAGGAGCTCGCGCTGGAGGGAGTCCGTGGAGGCGAGACGCGGCGCGTAGCGCAGGTAGTGCAGGTCGTCGACCAGACGGACCAGCTCGCCGGCGAGCGCCGGTCCGAGCCCTCGCTTGGCGAGAAGCCCCGCCCAGTGGGCGGGAGGTGCCTCTGCCGGCAGGTCGTAGCGCCGGCCGAGGAAGCTGCGCCAGGCCTCCTCGGCGGCCCCTGCCGCCTGGCGGGGTTGAGCCTCGCCGAGTGCGGCCGTGACCTGGGCCACCAGCTCCCGTCGCGCCTTGCGGTCGCCACGCAAGAGGCGGAGGGTGAGCGCCGCAAGGGCGACGAGCAGGAGCCCTCCGGCCGCCCCGCCGAGCGCCCAGGCGAGGGGGGTCGCGGGGAGGACGGGCGCCTTGGGCCGTGCCGGCCGAGGTGCTGGAATCACCCTGGGTGCCGGTGCCGCCGGGGAGGCGGCGAGCGCGAGTGCGGGCGTGCGCAGCGTGCGGTAGGTCCCGCTCGCGGGTTCGAACGTCACCCACTCGATGGGGGGCACCTCCCAGGAGCCGGCCCGCTGGGGAACCAGGCTCCAGGTCCAGGTGCGGGTCGAGTCGACGCGCGTCCCGTCGATGCGCTGCCTGCTCGACTCCTGCGGCGGCGAGACCTGCACGCCGGGGAGCGACGGCAGGCGAGGGTCGGGGAGGCCACTCAGGTTGCCGCCCCCCGCGAGGTCGGCGGTGAGCACCGCGGTCTCGCCCGCGGCCACGCGACCGGGCGCGAGGGTCGCGCGGGCCCGCAGCTGGCCGACCGCACCGGTGAAGCCAGGGGGCGACGGCGGCAGCTTCTGCACCGACACGTTCAGCGCGTTGCTCTGCCGGCGGACGGTCCCCGGGCGCACGGGCTCCTCGCCGAAGCCGAAGCCGAGCGGGCGCAGGTAGACGAGCCGCAGGTCGGCCTGCGCCGCCTCGATGGCGTGTTCGCCGGGCTCGTAGGGGAAGAGCGCACGCTGCAGGATCGCCTGCCGCCACCAAAGCTTGCCGCCGAGCTCGACCATCTCGGCGTGCCCCGCCTCGGGGAGCTGCACCTCCTGCGACCAGAAGCCCTGGAACGGCGGCACCCGGCGCGGGAAGATGGTCTCCACGACGACCCGCCCCTCGCCCGGAGCGCGGCGCTCGGCGAGCAGGTAGAGGGTGTAGAGGACCTGCTGGCCGGCCCACGGCTTCGCCGGCGAGACCTCGGCGCGCAGCAGGATCTCCGGCGGCTCACGGTCCTGCGGCTGGGCGCGTCGTGGGAGGAGGTTTCGGAAGAGCTGGTCGAAGGGGTCCGCGGGCGCGCGCGCCGCCGGGTCGCGCCCGTTCTCGTCGGCCGGGCGCGTGTCGTCGACCAACACCTCCTGGTCGGGAAGCGCAAGCTCTTGCCCCTCGGTGAGGAGCTTCAGACCGTGGACGCGTGCCTTGCCCGTCCGCTGCGGGGCCAGGTACCAGGTGACGGCGTAGGTCCGCGACAGGTTGCCGTTGACCCAGCTCATGTTCTCCTGCCGCGCCGGGCCGCCGACGATCTGGAAGTTGTCCAGCTCGAAGCGTGGGGCGAACTGGAAGTGCCCGAGGTCGGAGCGCGAAACCATGAAGGTGAGCTGGGCGGTGTCGCCGAGAGCCAGCCGCTGCGGCGTCAGGGTCACTCGCACCGAGCCGGCGGCGGCTGCCGCCCCGGGCAGGAGCGCCGTGACCATCAGCGCCACCGCGAAACCGGGCGACGCGCCGCCGCGCCAAATCGCGCGACGTGAGACCGTGTCTCGGGGCTCGGTGGCGCCGGGCATCTCTACCAGTCCTTCTCCGTCGCGGTCCGGGCGCGCTCGCGGCGCGCTTGCTCGGCCTGCGCCCGTCGCTGCTCGCGCTCGAGATTCTCCACGGCCTCGAGTAGCGACGCCGCCTGATCGGCGCTCATGTCCTTCTGCGGATCGAAGTCCGGGAGGCGCGGCGAGCGGCGTTGCTCCCGGCCCTGAGAGGGCCCCTGCGGCTGAGGCTGGGCAGAGGGATCCTCCTGCTCACCGCCGCCGCCGCCGCCCTGCTGGTGGGCGCCCTTGGCGCCGCCCTGACCACCCCCGCCCTGCTGCTGTTGCTGCTGATCCTGCCCTTGCGAGGGCTGCTCGTTGTGCAGTTGCCGCTGGCGCTCCTTGTCCAGCTCGCGCAGCGCCAGCTCGAGGTTGTGCTTGGCGGCGGTGTGGTCGGGTCGGATCCGCAGTGCGGCGCGGTAGCTGTCCGCCGCGTGCGCCGCATCGCCGGCCCCGAGGTGGGCGTTGCCGAGGTTGTAGAGCGACTCGGGCCGCAGCGCCTGCGCGCCAGGGTCCTTCTTCGCGGCCTCGGCCGCGCGCGAGAGCAGCGGCAGTGCCGCGCCGGGCGCCCCGGCGCCCAGCCTCCCGGTGCCGGCGTTGTAGAGGGCGCGCGGCGTCTCTCCGGCGAGCTCGAGGGCCTCCTCGAGATGGTGGTCGGCGGCGGCGTAGTCCTTGCGTTTCCACTCCTCGATCGCCGTGCCGGTGCGCTCGCGCGGGTTGTGCATCCAGCGCTCCGGCACCGCGAGGGCGGTGGCGGCGAGCAACAACGCGACGGGAGCGAGCTTCACGTCGCCTCCTGCCGGCGGAAGGGCGACGTGGCGAGCAGAAGCGAGAGCGCGGCGACCGCGAGCCCGAGGCACCACTGAAACCGCTCCTGCTGCTGGCGCACCAGCTCGGTGCCGAGCGAGCGCGTGGCGAGCCGCGACACGGAGTCGACGATCGGTGCCACACCGATGGCGTTGCGCCCCGCCTGGAGGTAGACGCCGCCCGTCGCCTTGGAGAGGCGCTGCAGCACCTCGGGGTGGAGACGGCTCTGCACCGGCTTGCCGTCCTCGTCGAGCTTGTAGCCGGCGCCGACGCCGCCCGCGTCGGCGATCGGGAGCAGCGAGCCCTCGGCGGTGCCGACGCCGATCGTGTGCACCACGGCGCCCGAGCTCTCGATCAGGCGCAGCGAGGCGTCCCAGTCCTCGCCGTGGTCTTCGCCATCGCTGATCAGCACAACGACCCGCTGCGCTCCCTGCTCGGGTGGGAAGAGAAGCAGCGCGCGGCCAATGCCGTGCGAGAGCCGCGAGCCGGGGGTGAGCAACGATGCGGGCGTGAGCGAATCGAGGAAGAGGTCGACGACCGAGCGGTCGAGCGTCAGCGGGGCGAGAACCTCGCCCTCGCCCTCGCTCTGCACGAGGCCGAGGCGGTGGCCGGCGAGCCCGGTCACCAGCTGCCGTGCGAGGAGCTTGGCGACGGTGAGCCGGTCCGGTCGCACGTCCTGCGCCGCCATCGACAGCGAGGTGTCGACCACCAGCACGACGTCGACACCGCGCCGCTCGACACGCTCTTCCTTGATGCCCCACTGCGGGCGCGCGAGCGCGAGCGCGGTGGCGGCGATGGCGACCGCGAGGAGCGCGACGAGCAGCGCGAGCCGCAGCGGCCGATAGCCGGGGAGGAGCTTCTCCCAGAGGCCGCGGCTGGTCCAGGCGGTGGCGGCCCGCAGGCGCCGGCGCCAGATCCAGGCAGCGACGAGCCCGGCCATCGGCGCGAGCAGGGCGAGCCAGGCGAGGCGCGGGTCGGCGAGGTTCACGCCCAGCCTCCAGCCCGCGGCGCTTGGGGTCCCGGCGTGTCGCTCATGGCTCGGCGGTGACTCCCACCGTGGCGGCCAGCAGCGGCAGCACGAGGAGGGCGAGCGCGCTCCACGCCAGGGGCTGGAAGCGCTCCTCGTGGCGCACCATCTTCCGCACCTGGAGCGGCGTGCGCTCCAGGCGGTCGATCGATTCGAAGATCTGCTTCAGCGCCTCGGGGTCGCTGGCGCGGAAGAAGTGGCCGCTCGTGCGCTTCGCGATCCGCTCGAGGAGCTCGGTGTCGACGCGCACGTTCCACGAGACGCGGCGGATCTCGGTCTTGCCGCTGAGGGGGTTCCGCACCGGCACGGGGATGATCACGGGCCCGTTCTGCGTCCCCACCGCGACCGTGTAGACCTTGATGCCGAGACCGGCGCAGATGGCCGCCGCGGAGTCGGGGTCGATCTGCCCGGCATTGTTGTCGCCGTCGGTGACGAGCACCGCGATGCGCGACTTCGCGGGGCTCGCCTTGAGCCGCGCCGCGGCGCTCGCCAGGGCGAGACCGATGGCGGTGCCGTCGGGGAGCGTGTGAAGCTCCAGGCCCGAGACGATCCCCTGCAGCATCTCGCGGTCGGTCGTGGGCGGCGACTTGGTGAGCGCCGCGCCGGCGAAGGCGACGAGCCCGATGCGGTCGCCGGGGCGCCCGGCGATGAACTCCGCGATCACCTTCTTAGCCACCTCGAGCCGGTTCTTCGGCGCGAAGTCCTCGGCCCCCATGCTCCCCGAGATGTCGAGCACGAGCTGAATGTCGATCCCTTCCGTGCTGGTCTCCTCCCACGCGTAGCCGAGCTGCGGCCGCGCCAGCGCCAGGACGAGAAGGGTGAGCGCGGCGAGCCGGCAGTAGAAGGGCAGGTGGAGCCGCCACGATCCGCCGCTGCCGGGAGGCAGCTCGCTGAAGGTGAGCGCGCCCGGCGATGAACGGCGATGGTGGTGCCAAGCGAGCAGCGGCACGAGGAGCAGGAGGAGGAGCCAGGCGGGATCCGCGAACGACGGCACCGGCCTCACGCCGCGCTCTCCCGGGCGCCCGCGGCGGGGAGCGCGGGCACCAGCTCGCGCTCCACCTGCCTGCCCAGCTCGCGCGCGCCGGAGAGCCGTTCCGTGACCTCCTCGCGGGTGGTCGGCCGGCGGGCGAACTTGACCTCGTCGCACCGGCGGAGGAGGTCCAGCACGCGGCGCCGCGTCGCCGCCTCGAGGTGACCGCGCTTGAGCTCACGGTCGATCTCGCTCGTCGTCCGCTCGGCGGCGGGGAAGCCGAGGAGCGCGGCGAGGAGGTGGCGCATCGCGAGCGACAGCCCGGTGTGGACCCGCTCGGGCGAGGGCTCTCGGGTGAGCGCGCCGATGTCGCGTAGGAACTGGTCGAGCGGCGGCAGCGGCGGTGCGGCGGGCACGGCGGCGAGCAGCCCGCGGCGCCTCCAGAAGAGGAGCCCGCCGGCGAGCAGCGAGGCAAGCGCGAGCCCGCCGGCGGCCCACCAGAAGGCCGAGCCCACGGGCCACGGCTGCGGCGGCGTGGGTGGCTTCGGCGTCGGTTCCCCCTTCGCCGGCAGCACCGAGCGCACCTCGAACGAGAGCGGCGGCGTGCGGAAGACAAACGGCTGCGGTGGTGACGGCTGCTCCTGACGCAAGGGCGCCACCGCGACGGCGATGGGCGGCAAGGTCACCTTGCCGGTGCGGAAGGCAGTGACGAGCAGGTCGAAGCGATAGCGGGTCGTGGACCCGGGCAGCGGTTGCGGCCGCTCCCTCGCGAGCAACTCGGCTTCGCCCCACTGCCGCATCCCGGGGTCGATGGCCGGAGGCCCCCAGCTCTCGCCCGGCGGGAGGGTAAGCTCGAGCTCGACGCGCACGCGGTCGCCGACGGTGATCTCGCGCGGAGAGAGGCGGGCCCGGATCGACGACGGGGCCGGAGGGCTCGACGCGGCCGGCGCCGTCGCTCCGGGCACGACCGCGGCGGCAAGCAACAGCGCGGCGATCACCTGCGCAGCCTCCGCCGCCGCTGCTCGAAGAAGCGCACTAGCGCGGAGAGGTAGGGGCGTCCGGTGCCGATCTCCAGGTGGTCGACGCCGAGCCTGCCGGCGAGCGAGAGCAGCTCCTGGCGCTGCTGCTGGCGCCGCTCCTGATGCGCGGCGCCGGCGCGCCTGCCGTCGACGACGGCCATGCGGCCGCTTTCCGCGTCACGTAGGACGACCGGGCCCACCGGCGGCAGCTGCTGGTCGCGCGGGTCGGAGACCTCGAGCAGGATGACGTCGTGCCGCGCCGCGGCCGCCTTGAGCGAGCGGTCGAGCGGCGTGTCGACGAAGTCCGAGACGATGAAGAGCACGGAGCGCTGGCGCAGCGCCGGCAGCACCGACTGCAGCGCCCGGTCGAGGTCGGTGCGCCCGGCGGCCGGGTGATGGAGGATCTCGCGCACGAGGCGCAGCACCTGGTTGCGGCGGCGCTGCGGGTGCAGCAGGAGCTCCAGCCGGTCGGTGACGAGCGCCGCGCCGATGCGATCGTGGTTGCGCAACGCCGCGAAGGCGAGGAGGGCGGAGAGCTCCGCCGCGAGGTCGCGCTTGAGGATCGCCCGCGACCCGAAACCGAGGCTGCCGGAGACGTCGACGACGATGAATACGGTGAGGTCGCGCTCCTCGACGTATTGCTTGACGAAGGGCGTGCCCATGCGGGCGGTGACGTTCCAGTCGATGGTGCGCACGTCGTCGCCGGCCTGATACGGACGCACCTCGGCGAACTCCACGCCGCGGCCCTTGAAGACCGAGTGGTATTCACCGCCCACGCCCTGCTCGACGAGGCGGCGGGTGGTGATCTCGATGCGCTTGACCTTGCGCAGCAGGTCGGCGCTGCTCGGTGCGCTGGAGGGGGGCGGCGGCGCCGGCGTCGCGCGGCGGAAGAGAGCCAGAGGCATAGGCCTTGGTGTCGGGCCGCTACGGAACTTCGATCTGTTCGAGGACCCTCGCCACCAGCTGATCGGAGCTCACCTCTTCGGCTTCCGCCTCGTAGGTGGGGACGATGCGGTGGCGCAGCACGTCGGGGCCGACCTCCTTCACGTCCTCGGGCGTCACGTAGGCGCGGCCGCGGAGGAGCGCCATCGCCTTCGCCGAGCGGGCCAGGAAGAGAGTCGCTCGCGGCGAGGCGCCGAAGGCGATCAGCTCGGCGAGCCCGCGCAGGCCTGCCTTCTGCGGCGCCCGCGTCGCCTGCACGATGTCGAGGATGTACTCGCGGATCTTGGGGTCGAGGTAGACGGCGTCGGCGGCGCGTTGCAGCTCGAGGATGCGGTCGGGGTCGAGCACCGGGCGCACGTCCGAGGCCGACTCGACGAGGTGGCGGTCGAAGATCGCGCGCTCTTCCTCGCGGCTCGGGTAGCCGATGACGAGCTTCATCAGGAAGCGGTCGACCTGTGCCTCGGCGAGCGGGTAGGTGCCCTCCTGCTCGATGGGGTTCTGCGTGGCGAGCACCATGAACGGCTCGGCGAGCCGGTAGGTGCTGTCGCCGAGCGTCACCTGGCGCTCCTCCATTGACTCGAGCAGCGCGGACTGCACCTTCGCCGGCGCGCGGTTGATCTCGTCGGCGAGCAGGAGCTGCGTGAAGATCGGCCCCTTGCGCGGCACGAACTCACCGCTGCGCTGGTCGTAGATCAGCGTCCCGACGAGGTCGGCGGGGAGGAGGTCGGGAGTGAACTGGATCCGCTGGAAGCGGATCGAGAGCGTGCGCGCCAGCGTCTTGACCGCCAGCGTCTTGGCGAGCCCGGGCACCCCCTCGATGAGGAGGTGGCCGCGGCAGAGCAGGCCGACCAGCATGCGGTCGACGAGGTACTGCTGGCCGATGAGCACCTTGCGCAGCTCGGCCTCGACCTGGTGGAGGGCGAGCGCCTCGTGCTCGAGGTCGCGGGCCGCGAAGGTGGGTGTCGGGGAGACTGGCTCCATGGCAGCGCGCGCAATTTTTGCAAGGGGGGTGCCACGGATGCAAGACCGCTCAGGCCCTTGCGGGGCAAGGGTCTCACGCGACTGAGGCCGAAGACGAGTCCGACCGGCGACAGCGCTCGTGGCCGGCCGCGGTGGGTCTGGCGCCAAATTGGCGGGTTCTGGGCTCCAACGTTCCGGAAGCTGGCGGACTGTTAGCCTGCCGCTGTGGGTCACGGCCAGCCGGCGCTCAACAAACGACTCGGGCAGCACCACCTGACGAGCCCGGCGTTGTGCGGACCCCTCGTCGACTTCCTGGCGCCGGCGGGGGAGCGGGTGCTCGAGATCGGCCCCGGCGGCGGCGTCCTCACCCGGGCGCTGCTCGCGGCCCGGGCGCGGGTGTGGGGCGTCGAGCTCGACCTCGACTGGGTGTGGGCGCTGCGGCGATCCTTGCGCGGTGCTGGCGTCGACGCCGACCTGCAGCCGCTCGTGATGGACGCGCTCGACGTTCCGTGGCGCCGCCTGCCCGCCCCGACTCTCGTCGCCGGCAACCTGCCGTACAACGTGGCGACGCCATTGATCGCATCGATCCTCCCGCATCACGACCGCGTGCCGCGCGCGGGGTTCCTCTTGCAGAAGGAGGTCGCGGAGCGCCTCACCGCCAGGCCCGGGACGCGCGCCTACGGGGCGCTCACGGTGCTCGTCGAGTGCCACGCCGAGGCGATGATGCTCGGCCGCGTGAAGCCCGGCTCGTTCCGGCCGCCGCCCAAGGTCGACAGCGCCTTCGTCGGGTTCCGCCTCCGACCGCCTCCGCTTCCCGAGGCCGAGCTCACCGCGTTCCTCGCCCTCGTCCGCCAGGCGTTCGGGCAGAAGCGCAAGACGCTGCGCAACGCGCTCGGGCGCGTGGTGGGGAGCGCTCGCGTGGAAGCCGCGCTCGCGGCCCTCGAGCTGCCGCCCGCGACCCGGGCCGAGGAGCTGGCGCTCGACCGGTGGCTCGCCCTCTGGCCGCTCGTCCGCGAGGACGGGCCTGCGCCGGCCGGTCTTGAGACAAAAAATGTTAAGATGCGACGCTGAGTTAGCAGCGATGGGCTCATGCAAGAGTTTAGCTTCTGGACCCAAGCTGGCTTGACCAGTCTGGCTTGACACAGGTGACGCGATCGCTGCAGTGAGTCGGGGAGGGACCGAGGGCCGAATGAACGCCGTCGAGGCGGAGCGGCTCCCCAAGCGGCCGCGGCCCAAGCTGCCGCCGGCGAAGGGGAGCGAGCTGCTGGGGCTGGTCCTCGCCACCGCGGCCCTGCTGCTGCTGGCGAGCCTGGCCAGTTACCACCCGGGCGATCCCAGCTTCCTCCACGAGCTGCCGCCGTCACGGGCGCACGTCGACAACCTCGCCGGCCTCTTCGGCGCCGAGCTCTCCGCGCTCCTGCTCGGCCTGCTGGGGACGACGGCGCTGCTCCTTCCCGTCGGCCTCGGCGTCGGCGCCTGGTCGCTGCTGCGCCGGCGCGAGCGCCAGCGCGTGGCGGGGCGGGGCGCGGGCTTCGTCCTCCTCCTCTTGTCGCTGCCAGTGCTGCTGCAGCTCGTCCTCGGCACGCGTCTGTTCCGCGGCGAGGTCTTCGACCCGGGAGGCGTTCTCGGGCGCTTCCTCGCCGAGAGCCTGGTGGCGCGCTTCAACTTCCCGGGGTCGCTGCTCCTCGTCGGCTCGCTTTGCCTCATCGGCATCTCGCTGATCGTGCAGTCGACGCTGGCGGAGGTGATGGCCGGCTGGCAGGCACGGCTCGCGCTCCGCTGGGAACGCGTGGTGCTCTGGTGGAGCCGCCACCGCCAGCGCTCCGAGAAGGAGAAGCTTCGCAAGCGGGTGGTCTCGAAACACCTGCGCCGTCGCGAAGAGGAAGCGGCCGCCGTGCTGATGACGGCCGAGCCGGCGAGCGCACCGGCGATGGACCTGCCCCTCCGGGTTACCGAACGGAAGGGGGAGCGCGGCTTCGGCGTGCGCCGCGTCCGGCTCGCCGACGAGATCGACCTCGACGAGGCGATGCTCGACGCGCACGGCGACGAGGCGTCGATGCCCTCCGCGGAGCCGGCGGCGGCGCCGGCGCGCAAGAAGAAGGAGCAGCCGCTCCTCTTCCAGCCCCCGGTCGAGGCCGGGCTGCCGCCGTTGAACCTCCTCAACCTGCAGCCGGTGCCCTACAACGTGCCGGAGGACGACCTCATCCGCCTCGGCGAGGCGATCCGCCAGAGCTGCGAGCACTTCGGCGTCGAGGGGACCCTCGAGGGGATCAACCCGGGGCCGGTGATCACGGTGTTCGAGTTCCGCCCGGCGCCGGGCGTGAAGATGAGCCAGATCGTCAACCTCCAGGACGACCTGGCGCTGGCGCTGCAGGCCGAGTCGGTGCGCATCGACCGCATCCCGGGGCGCTCGACCCTCGGCCTCGAGGTCCCCAACAAGGACCGCTCGCTGATCCGCCTCGGCTCGCTGCTCGCGCACGAGAAGTTCCGCAGCGCGCCGTCGGTGCTGACCATGGCGATCGGCCAGACGCTGCAGGGCGAGCCCTACTTCGCGGACCTCGCCACCATGCCGCACCTGCTCGTTGCCGGCGCCACCGGCGCCGGCAAGAGCGTCGGCCTGCAGGCGATGATCACCTCGATCCTCTACAAGGCCTCGCGCGACGAGGTGCAGTTCATCTTCATCGACCCCAAGCGCGTCGAGCTCGGCGTCTACGCCGACATCCCGCACTTGAAGACCGATGTCGTCGTCGAGCCCAAGAAGGCCGCCAACGCGCTGCGCTGGGCGGTGGCCGAAATGGAGCGCCGCTACCGCCTGCTCGCCGAGGTGCACGTGCGCTCGCTCGACTACTACAACCGCGCGATCCGCGACCCCGAGGTGCAGCGTCGGCTCGCGCTCGAGGAGACGACCGAGGTCACCGCCAACGACCTCAAGCCGCTGCCGTATTACGTGATCGTCATTGACGAGCTCGCCGACTTGATGATGGTGGCCGCCAACGAGGTCGAGACGTCGATCGCACGGCTGGCGCAGATGGCTCGCGCGGTGGGCATCCACCTGATCGTCGCCACGCAGCGGCCCTCCGTGGACGTGCTCACCGGCACCATCAAGGCGAACTTCCCCTGCCGCATCTCCTTCGCCACGACGAGCCGTCACGACTCGCGCACCATCCTCGACACCGTGGGGTCGGAGCGGCTCCTCGGCAAGGGGGACATGCTGATCATGCCGCCGGGCACCTCGCGCCTCCTGCGCGTGCACGGCGCCTACATCAGCGAGCAGGAGACGGCGGCGCTCGTGCGCTGGCTCAAGAAGACCGGCAAGCCGAGCCTCGACCCCGAGGTCACCGAGTTCGCCGGCGGCGCCGGCGCCAGCGCGGGCAGCGGCGAGGGCCCCGACGGCGACGACGACGAGCTGTTCGAGGAGGCGTCGCGGCTCGTCGTCTCCGAGGGCAAGGCGTCGGCGAGCTACCTGCAGCGGCGCATGCGCATCGGCTTTTCGCGTGCCGCGCGACTCATCGACCTCATGGAGCAGGACGGCATCCTCGGGCCCGCGCAGGGCAGCAAGCCGCGCGAGGTGCTCGTCAAGGGCGACTACTTCGCCGAGGTCGACGCCACCAAGGACTGACGCCTCGGCGTCGACGCAGCCGCGCGCCCCGGTCGCGCCGCTGGCCGGCCAATCCCCTCCGACCCTCCGTTAGCTCTCCCCCGCGGGGCACGGAACCGTTCCGTGACCGCCTCACAGGGAGGAGGGACCCATGAATCGCTGGCTGCCTGCCGCCGTCCTCGTTGGCTCGTGCGTAGCCGCCGCCGCTCCGGCGGCGCAGAAGTCGCCGCAGAAGCAGCAGGGAGAGGTCGCGCCCGACTCGGCGCTGGTGTATTTCCTGCGCGAGCCCCACTTCCAGGGGGGCGGCCGCACGATGTTCGTCTACGCCGACGACCAGTTCGTCGGCACTCTCGACAACAACTGCTACACCTTCGCCCAGCTGCCGCCCGGCAAGCACCTGCTCTGGCTCAACTGGTCGCGCATCAATGCAGAGGTGGAGCTGGAGGCCGGGAAGACCTACTACTTCAACATCTGGGACAAGGTGCGGCCGGTCGACGAGAGCACGGGGCCGGCGATGGTGGACGGCCTCGCCAGCTACTGCACCCCCGAGCCGAAGGAGAGGAACACCTCCGTCGAGCACATCGCCGAGCGTTACGACAAGGCGCAGCGGCGCGCGGCGAGCAAGCCGGCCGATCAGCCCGACGCCACTGCGCTCGGGCGGCGCGAGGAGAACGTCGCCAAGTGGCCGCGGGCCGACCTCGCCGCCTACCCGGTGCTGGTGATCGAGGACTTCGTGATGGCTGACCCGAAGGCCGCCGAGCGCAAGAAGTCCTATCTGGTCGAGACCGCGGGCCGGCGTCTCGCCGACCAGGTGGCCCGCGACCTCGGCGCGGGTGTGTTCGGCGAGGTCGTGCGCGGAACGCCGGCCGAGCCGCGGTCCGGGTCCCTGGTGCTCCGCGCGCGAATCACGCAGTACAAGCCGGGCAGCGAGACCGCCCGCTTCATGATCGCTGGGGCCGGCGCGGCACACCTCGAGATGACCTCGGAGGTGGTCGACGGCGACTCCGGGCGGACGCTGGCGACGCTCCCGGCCGACCGCACCTGGGCCTGGGGCGGAGTGCTTGGAGCCTCGCGCGGCATCGAGGAGATGGAGCGCAACGTGGCCTATGAGCTGGCGCTCTACCTGAAGCGCCACAAGGGCACGAGCGCGCCTGCCGCGCCGGCGACAGCGCCGTAGGCAACCCGGTCGTAGGTCATCCGGGTCCGAGGGGTTCTCGGCCAACCTTTCCTGATCCGGCGCAGTGATCCGGGGCTCGCGCGTGCGCTCGAGTCTCGTTTGCTCGGCGTCCACAACACGGCCGGTTCGTTTCGCGATCAAAAGGAGGCGCGGGATGTGGCGAAGCCAGAATGTCGGTGCGGCAGCGGTGCTCTTGATGGCGTTCGGCGGCGCGACCGGCTGGGCGGTGGAGGTGACTCCGCGGGACAGGGCGGCCGACGACGAGGCGCCCGCCAGCCTCCAGGCGGAAGGGGGCGAGCCAATGGCGGTGAGCTCCACCTATCGCGAGACCGGAGCCCCGCAGGCCGGCGACCTGACCATCCGCGACGGCAACGAAGTGGAGGGCAAGGCATCGGTGGTCGCCGCCGCCACCGACGGCACCTACACCGGCACGGTTGCCGGTCAGCCGTTCACGCTCACCGTCTCCGGCAACAAGGTCACGAGCTGGAAGGCGGAGAACCTCGTCTGTCCCACGTTCACGGTCGTGCAGGCCAGCGTCACCACGACATGCAACATCGCCGGCAACGACTCCTTCACTTGCGGCGGTCTGGGCTGCTCGGGAGCCGGCAACATGCGCATCTCGGGATCGTTCTCCGGTAATACGGTGAGCGGCACTTTCGACGGCGACTTCGACCCCCCCTTCGCCTCCTGCTGCTCCCTGCGCAACCTGTCGATCACCGCGACGCGGAGCGCCACGCCGGCGGCACCCTCCAACCTGGTGGCCGCACCGTTCTCCGACGACCGGATCGATCTCGACTGGAACGACAACTCGAACAACGAGGCCGAGTTCCGCGTCGAGTCGAAGGTGGGCGCCGGCGCCTTCGAGGACATCGGCTCGGTTCCGGCCAACAACGACGGGGCGAGCATCACCGGCCTCGACCCGTCGACCACGTACACGTTCCGGGTGCGGGCGCGCAACGCGACCGGCAACTCGGGCTACTCCAACGAGGCACTGGCGACGACCTTCGGTGGTCCCAGCGTGTGCGTGCCGAACACCACCACCCTCTGCCTCAACAACAACCGCTTCCGGGTCCAGGCCACGTTCGAGACCGCCCAGCCGCAGTCGGGGCAGGCGCAGGTCGTCGAGCTGACCGAGGACACCGGCTATCTCTGGTTCTTCAGCGCCACCAACGTCGAGGCGGTGATCAAGGTCCTCAACGCCTGCTCGTTCAACAACCGCTACTGGGTCTTTGCCGGTGGTCTCACGGATGTGAGAGTGGTCCTGACGGTGACTGACACGAGCACGGGGGCGGTGAAGACGTACACCAACCCGCTGGGAACGAAGTTCGCACCGATCCAGGACACGAGCGCTTTCGCAACGTGTCCGTGAGGCTTCGACAGTCGCGCGGTTGCGCGCACCAACTGGCGGCAAGAGCGCACTCCATTCCCACGTGGGGGTGGAGTCCTCCCGCCTGGTAGCTCGAGGTGGCCATGCGTGTTTTGCGTTCTGCGTGCCGCTCGTGGGAGGCCAGCGATGAGCCGAGGCGCGGTCGGACTGCTCGTCTGGCGCGAGGTGGCGCCCGGCTCGCTGGGGAGCGCGGTACCTGAGGCTTCAGAGGCAAGGACTCACTTTGACTCAACCGCCCACTGCGATAGGTTCCAGAGCGAGCTCGACGAAAGCGAGGCTGGAGATGAACCGGCGAGGGCTCTCTGCTGCAGCCGCTCTTGGTTTCGCTCTCTTCGGGTTCGCGTTCCGTGCGATCACCTGGGCCTCGAGCTCGACTCCCGGGACGAGCGAGGGATCCGACTGTTGGCTGGAGCTCACCGAGGGTGCAGCCGCGGACGCGGCGCTCCTCCTCGCCGGGGTCCGCCCGGGCGATCACGTTCTTGCTTGGCGGCGCGGCGATGTCCGCGGAGACCTCTGCAGCCTCTCCGATGGCTTCCGACTCGAAACCGAGGAGGGTCCCCGCGGCGGACTCGTCGCCGAGGTCGAGCGTGAGGGCGAGCGGCTGGAGCTGACGATTCCCGCCGGCAGCTGGGAGGCGTCGACGCGTCCGCGCCTCGCAGGCGCGGCGCTTGCCCGCGCCCAGGAGGTCGAGCGGCATTCGCACGCCGGCGAGCTCCGCCAAGCGGCGGAGCTGGCGGCGAGCAGCGCTTTGCGCGGCGATCCGTCGGGCGCCTGGTTCAGCCTCGTCGCCGCGCGAGCCTGGGCGGGCGCGGCCGAAAGCGAGAAGGCTCGCGCGGCGCTGGAGGTGGCGCTCGCCGCCGCGCGGGACCCACGAGACGAAGCCGAGCTCTGGCTGCGGTTGGCGGACAGTGCTCGCCGGTCGGGGGCGCTCGACCTCGCCGAGGCCGCGATTGCCGAGGCTGAGAGGCGCCTCGTCGGCGACGAGGAGAGCCTGCTGCGGGCGCGAGCGGCAGAGCTCGCCGGGCGAGTGGCGGAAGCGCGGGGCGACCTCGAACGTGCCGCGGCCTCGTACGAGCGAGCCGACTCGATCCGTTCGCACCGCGCGCCCGAAAGCCTCGAACGTGCGTCGAGCCTGGCCGCGCTCGGCAACCTCGCTCGCGCGCGCGGCGACCTGCCACGCGCCGCCGAGTCACTCGCGGCCGCTCTGGCGCTTACCCATCAGCTCGTTCCAGACGGAGTGGCCAACGCCAACCGCGAGCGCGACCTCGGCATCGTGCTGCGACTCCGCGGGCGCCTCGACGAGGCCGAGGAACGGCTCAATCGAGCTCGCGAGGTCCACGAGCGGCTGGCGCCAGACAGTCTGGATCTCGCTTCCACGCTCGGCGGCCTCGGCACCATCGCCATGGTGCGTGGCGACATGGCCGGCGGCGAGGCGCTCTACCGGCGGGCGCTCGCGATCCAGGAACGGCTGGCTCCCGAGCGGCTGGAAGTGGCATCGACGCTCAACAACGTCGGCAACACGTTGCGCTTGGGGGGCCGCCTCGACGAGGCGGAGGAGGTCTACACGCGGTCAATGGCGATCTACGAGCGCCTGGCCCGTGACAGCCTGCCCGAGGCGCTGGTGATCAACAACCTCGGGCTCCTCTATTCCGCCCGTCACGAGCTCGACCGCGCGGAAGCTCAACACCAGCGGGCGCTCGCCATCCGCGAGCGCTGGGCGCCCCAGACTCTCGATCACGCGGCCAGCCTGCGCAACCTCGGGATCGTCGCCTTCGAACGCGGCGATCTCGCGCTCGCGGGCGAGCGCTTCGGTCAGTCGCTGGCGATCGAAGAGCGCATGGCGCCGGGGAGCCCGGCCGTCGCCGGCAGCCTGAACAACCTGGGGCTCGTCGCCTCCACACGGGGTGACCTCGAGCGGTCCGAGCAGTACCACCTGCGGGCGCTCGAGATCTACGAGCGCTCGGCTGCCGAGGGAGTCGAGCACTCCTACGTGCTGACCAACCTCGGACTCGTCGCCTTCTTCCGTGGCGCCTACGAGCGGGCCGCCGACTACCAGCGCCGCGCGCTCGCCATCGCGGAAAAACGCGCGCCCGACAGCCGCGATGTCGCTGTCGACCTGATCAACCTCGGCAACACCGCTCACGCCCGTGGCGACTTCGCCGCGGCCGAGGCCTTCTATGGCCGCGCCCTCGAGCTCGTCAAGCGTCTCGATCCCGAGGGGCCCGAGGTGGCCGTCGGCTTCGATAACCTGGGGCTCGTCGCGGCGGCGCGGGGCCGCCTCGAAGAGGCCGTCAAGTACCACGAGCGCGCTCTCGAGCTCAAGCTCAAGAATGCCGACGGCAGCCTGGTCGTGGCGAACACGCTCGACAACCTCGGCGAGCTCGCTCTCAGACGCGGGCGGCTCGACGAGGCGGAGCAGCGGTACACCAGCGCTCTGGCGATCGAATCGCAGCTCGCTCCCGGCAGCGAGCGCGAGGCCACGAGCCTGCACGCCCTGGGAGTCGTCGCCCGCCGCCACGGGAAGCTCGAAGAGGCGCGGAGCTTCTTCGCCCGCGCCGTCGTCGCGCTCGACCTGCAGATGGGCCGATTGGGCGGCTCCGAGGAGGAGCGCGTGGGCTTCCGCGCCCATCACGAGGCGTTCTACCGCGACCTGGTCGAGGTTCTGCTCGAGCTCGGTCACGTCGATCGGGCCTTTTCGGCGCTCGAGCGCTCACGCGCGCGCAGCTTCCTCACCCTCCTGCGCGAGCGCGAGCTGCTGTTGGGCGCCGAAGTACCGCCCGAGCTCGAGCGCGAGCGCCGGACGCTCGCGGTGCGTTACGACCGCGCCCAGGAAGAGCTCGCCGAGCTCTCCCCGCGGCGCGAGAAGGAGCGGGTCGAGACGCTGCTCGGCGAGCTGCGCTCGCTGCGCGAGGAGCTCGGCAGAGTGCGCGCCCGCCTGCGCGAGGTCGCACCGCAGGCGGCCGAGCTCGAAGACCCGGTGCCGCTCGGCGTAGAGGAAGTGCGTAGTGCGCTCGAGCCCGGCGTCGTGCTGCTCGCCTGGAGCGTCGGCGACAAGAGCTCGAACCTGTTCGTCCTCAGCCGCGATCGCGCGCCGGCAGTGCGCAAGATCACCTGGGAGCGCGATCGGCTGGAGCGCGAGGTCGCCACGTTCCGGGAGCTGATCGGCGCCACGACCTCGGTGTCGCCCCGCACGGCGACCCTCGAGGCCACCGCCCGCCGCCTCTACCAGACGCTGCTCGCCCCGGCGGAGGATCTCCTCGCCGGCGCCCAGCGACTGCTGCTGGTTCCGGACGGCGCCCTGCACGTGCTGCCGTTTGGGGCGCTGCGCCTGGCCGACGGCCGCTATCTCGCCCAAGACCAGCTGACGAGCATCGTCCCTTCGGCGACGGCTTACGCGTTGCTCCAGCGTCGACGCCCCAAGGACTCCGCAGCCGCGAGGGCCAGCTCGCTGGCGGCGTTCGCCGATCCGCAGCTCGTCGCCCCCGCCCTGTCGCCACCGCTTGCTCGCGCGGCCGAGCGGGGATGCAGCATCGGTCCGCTCCCCGCGGCCCGGCGCGAGATCGAGGGGATCGGCCAGTTGTTCGGCGCCGAGTCGCAGCTCTACTTCGGCGCCGAGGCGAGCGAGGCACGGGTCAAGGCTCTCCCTCCGGACGTACGGCGCGCCCACTTCGCCACCCACGCGTGCCTCGACGAGCGCAGGCCTCTCGACTCGGCCCTCGTGTTGGCCGCCGACGGTGACCGCGAGAACGGGCTGCTCCAGGCCTGGGAGGTGCTCGAGCTGCGTTGGGACGCCGACCTGGTGGTGCTCTCAGCCTGCGAGTCCGGGCTCGGACGAGAGATGGCCGGCGAGGGCATGCTCGGCCTGACCCGAGCTTTCCTGCACTCGGCGGCGCGCTCCGTCGTCGCTTCCCTCTGGAAGGTGAGTGACGAGTCCACCGCCGAGCTGATGATCCGTTTCTATCGCCGGCTCGCCCGCGGCGCCACCAAGGACGAGGCTCTCGCCGAAGCGCAGCGCGAGCTGCTGGCGGCGCCGAACCGGAGCGCCGAGCCCGGCGATGGCCCGCGAAAGGTCGACGCCCCGCTGCCCTACCACTGGGCGGCGTTCCAGGTCTACGGCGACTGGCGCTGAGCGGCGGCTGGCGAGGCCGGGCCCGCGGCGACGGAGAACCGGAACGTCGCCAGCGTCTCGCTGCGGGCGCCGACGCCTGAGACGCGCAGGCGATAGGAGCCGGGCGGTAGCAGCGAACGGGGCAGGGCCAGGCTGAGCTCGGCCACTCCGGTACGGACGAGGTCGCTCGACTGCCACACCACCTCGCCACCCCGTGCGAGCTCGACGCGGTACCGCACAAAGCGTCGCGGCTCGACCAGCGGCACGATGAGGACCACCAGCTCGCCCTCCGGCGACAGCGTCAATGCGGGCGCCTCGCCGCGGACCGCTTCGCCGGGCGTCAGCCAGAGGAAGGGCACGTTGACGAGAGATCGCGGGGCAGGCGGCTGAGCGTCGCGGATGTGAGCGGCGTTCGCCGCAGCGAGCTGCGCCGCGAGCTGGTCGGCGCGCGCGGCTGCGCTCCGGCGCGCGTCCTCGGCGCGCTCGAGCGCCTCGGTGTTCGCACCTCGATCGCGCTCGAGACGGTCGACGGTGCGGGACAGGCGCGCCATCCTGCCACCCAGGACGACGGTGGTGACGAGAAGCACCGAGGCGGCGAGGCCGAGGAGGCGAGGCGTCAGGCGGCCGCCGGGTCTGCGCTCCGCCGGCGGAGCGGCTGCGGCGAGCGCCGCGCACGCGGCGTCGAGCCCGGCCCACCATTCGTCGAGCTCCGGCTCTGGCGCGGAGCTCGCTGGTGCGGAGCTCGCGAGCGAGCTTCGGGAGCCGATCAGGAAGCGCACCCGCTCGACCAGCGCGGGCCCGACGCGCCCGGTGCGCCGCTCGGGTCGCAATGCCGCGGCATCGACCCAGACGGCGTGCTCGCCGCGCAGGGTCAGCGGCCCGGCGGGGTCCTCCGCGGTCACCGTCACGTCGCTGCCCCGGGCGGCGGTGAAGGTGTCCGCGGGCACGACCTGGCACCGGGGGCCGTCGCGACGCACGAGCAGCCATTCCACGGGCCAGGCCGCGGTCGCCGGGTGGACGAACAGGTCGCCAGGGCGCACGTCGGGTGCGTCGCCGAGGGCGCCGGCAACGGCGTCGGCGCTGCGAACGGCCGATCGCGTGGCTTCGAGGAGGCGCAGGGAGCGCGCTTCGTGGGTCATCGGGTTGCTTCCGGAGCCGCCGGGGCCGCCTCCGCCCCTCGTTCCTTAACCGCGGCTCGGCCGCGGTTGGCGGCACGACATGCCTCGACGATGAGGCCGAGCTCGGCGTAGAGCGCCGGCAAGCGGTGGCGGGGCAAACCGGTGGCGGCCGCCACCGCTCGCTGCGAGATCGCATCCGCCTGCGACGGATCGCCCGCGTGATTGGCGATGCAGCTCCACAGCTTCGACAGCTCACCGTCCTCGCCGCCGTACCGTCCGCCGCGCAGGCTGGCCGCGACGCAGGCGACGAGCCGCGCGAAGCTCTCCTCGGTCTCGACGCCGGTGTCGGGGTCGACCGCGCGCACCAACTGCACGAAGGCGCCGCCTTCGCCCTCCTCTCGAGCCCAGCGCGTCCCGGCGTCTTCGCCGAGGCGAGCCCACCGCGCTCGGGCGTCGCGCTTCCATGGCTCGAGCAGGTCGCCGAAGCGGAACGTGCCGATTCCCCGTTGCGGCAGCAAGGCCAGCCGCTCGGCGACGCGCTCGGCGCCCGGCGTGCGGTCACCGCCGCCGGCGGGAGCGAGCACGCTCTCGAGCAGCTCGTCGTTCCACGAGGAGACCACGATCGCCAGCTCGTCGACCGTTGCCTGTCGCGCTCCCTGCCCAGGCGCGAACCCGAGCACCGTGCCGTTGCGCAGCTTGGGGCCGCCCGCCAAGAGGTGCAGCGTGCCGGCGGCGAGCAGCCGTCCGGCGGCGCCTGCGAGCAGCTCGTAGAGTCGGTAGCCGAGCGGATCGTGGGCGCGCTGTCGTTCGAAGACGAAGTTGCGCACGTTGAGCACCACGAACCCGTCCACGTTGTCTTTGACCTTGAGCTGCGCGCGCAAGCTGCGCAGACGGGCGAGGTTGAACAAGTAGCACTCCTCGGCGAGCTCGTCGAGGGCCTCCTGGTCCCAGCGCGGCGAGCCGAGCACGCCGAGATAGGAAGGGGAGCTTTCCCAGAGGCCGCGGCGCCGCAGCTCCGCGACCAGCGCGTCGCGCAGCCCCGCCAGAAGCGCGTCGACAGCGGCCAGCGGATCTGCGTCGGTCGCTTCGAGCGCGCGCAGGGCCTCGGTGAAGCTCGAGGTCATCGCGGTCGGAGCCTCTTGACGGATACCTCAGAACACTTCAGGAACGCACCTCAGGAACGCACTTCAGGCACGTCTCAGGAGCGTTCGAGGGGACGATAGCTCAGGTCGGAGGGGCCGCGGGCCGTGCTGTTACGATCCCAAGCGTGATGCAACGGATCGAGCGCGTGGCTTTCTTCGGCACTCCGGACTTCGCGCTCCCCACGCTTCAGGCGCTGGTGGCGGCGGAACGAGCGCCGCTCCTCGTCGTCACGCAGCCGGATCGTCCTTCCGGGCGAGGGCAGCGGGTGCAGGCGCCGCCGGTGGCGCATTGGGCGCGCGAGCACGGGCTCGAGATCTGGCAACCGGCGCGCGTGCGCGACCCCGAGGTGCTCGAACGGATCGCCGGCCTGGAGCTCGATCTCGCGGTGGTGGCCGCGTTCGGCCAGATCTTTCCGCGCGCGCTCCTCGAGCTGCCGCGTCACGGGTGCGTCAACGTCCACGCCTCGCTGCTGCCGCGCCACCGCGGCGCGGCACCGGTGCAGGCGGCGCTGCTCGCCGGCGACGCCGAGACCGGCGTGAGCATCATGCAAATGGACGAGGGGCTCGACACCGGGCCCGTGCTGTTGCAGGCGTCGACGCGGTTGGCCGGGCACGAGACGGCGGGGGAGCTGCTGGCGCGCCTCGCTCACCTCGGCGCGGCGCTGGTGCTGGAGACGATACCCGGGCTCGAGAGCGGGACCCTCGTCGCGCGGCCGCAGCCCGACGCTGGCGCCACCCACGCACCGCGCCTTCGCAAGGAGCAGGGGCGCGCCGACTGGTCGCAGCCGGCGGCGTCGATCTTCCGGCAGCTCCGTGCCTTCACACCCTGGCCCGGTGTCACCGCCGAGCTCGCCGGGGAGCCGGTCAAGCTGCTCTGGGGCGAGCCGCTCGCCGAGCGCAGCGAGGCGCCACCGGGAAGCGTGCTCGGTCCGCGCCACGACGCCCTCGCCGTGGCCTGCGGCGAGGGCACGGTGCTGGGGGTGGCGAAGCTGCAACGTCCCGGACGCCGGCCGCTGCCGGCGGCCGAGCTCTTGCGCGGCGAACGGCTGGGGGCGACGGCGCGCTTTGCGTAGGGTCACCGAGATGGCCCGTCAACGTCCCGGTGACCGCACGCGACGCGCGACCCCGCGGCGTACGAGCGAGGGGGGCGTCCGCGAGGCCGCCGCCTGGGTCCTCGAGCGCACGCTCGCGGCCTCGGCACCGGTCGACGCCTTCCTCAGGAGGTCGCTCGATCGGTTCGACGAGCGCGACGGCGCGCTGCTTCGCGAGCTCGTGCTCGGCAGCCTGCGCTGGCTGCGAAGGATCGACCATGTGATCGCCAGCGCCAGCAACCGGCGGCTCGCCGACGTCGATCCCGCGCTGCACTCGACGTTGCGCATCGGCGCCTACCAGCTCCTCTTCCTCGAGCGCGTGCCGCCTTACGCCGTGGTCGACGAGGCGGTCGAGCAGGCGCAGCAGCGAACCCATCGCGGCGGCGCCAGCTTCGTCAACGCGGTCCTGCGCCGCGTGGCGCGCGACCGCCACCTCGACTCCTGGCCAGTGACCGACGAGGGCGACCCGGTGCGGCGGCTGGCGATCGAGACGAGCCATCCCGACTTCCTCGTGCGTCGCTGGCTCGGGCGCTTCGGCCAGGCCCGCACGCGGCGCCTGCTCGAGGCCAACAACCGGCCGAAGCCGATGCAACTCCTCGCCTTCCGCGACCGCGGCGGGCGCGAGCTGCTCGCCGAGCGGCTGATCGACGAGGGGCTGGAGGTGGAGCCCACCCGGCTCTCGCCGCTGGGGCTCACGGTGCGGTCGGGCAACGCGCTCGCCACGGCGGCCTTCCGCGACGGCGATTGCTACGTGCAGGACGAGGCGAGTCAGGCATCGGCCCTGCTGCCGCCGCCGCGCCCCGGCGAGCGCATGCTCGACGCCGCCGCGGCCCCCGGCGGGAAGACCTTCGCGCTCGTCGCGGCCGAGCCGCAGGTGGCCGTGGTGCTCGCCGACGCGGAGCTCTCGCGCCTCTCGACGCTGCGCGAGAACCTGACCCGGCTGGGGCGTCCGCTGCCGGTGGTGGCCGCCGACGCGGCGGCTTCGCCGTTCGCCGGCACCTTCGACCGCGTCATCCTCGACCTGCCGTGCTCCGGGACAGGCACTCTGCGCAAGAACCCCGAGCTCAAGTGGCGGCTCTCGGAGCACGAGGTCGGCCGCCTCGCGGCGCAGGCGGACCGGCTCCTCGCGCGGAGCGCGCCGCTCGTCGCGCCCGGCGGCCTGCTGGTCGCCATCACCTGCTCGCTCGAGGTGGAAGAAAACGAGGAGGTGGCGGAGCGCTTCCTCGCCGCGCACCCCGACCTGCGTCCTCTGCCGCTGGACTCCGGCCTCGAACCGTCCCTTGCAGCCGGCGTCGAGGCACCCGGGCGCTGGAGGGTCCTTCCCGGAGGGGACCACGACGGGTTCACGGTGCAGGTTTTTTCGCGGCCGGGCCAGCATTGACAGCCCGTCGGGGCTCGCTTATCGTTCTCGAAAGCAAGGCATTCCGGCCCCTCGGACCGAACAACCCCCTCACGTCAGAGTTAGGAGGAGAGATGGCGGGCAAGACGGACTTGGTCGATTACATCGCGGACAATGTGGAAGGGATCTCCAAGAAGCAGGCCATGCAGGCGTACGAGTCCCTGATCGAGGCGATCGGCATGCACCTCGAGAAGGGCGAGCGCGTCCAGGTGCCCGGTCTCGGCAGCTTTGCGGTCAGCGCCCGCGCGGCCCGCACGGGGCGCAACCCGAAGACTGGCGAGTCGATCAAGATCAGCGCCAGCAAGAACGTGCGCTTCAAGGTCGGCAAGGATCTCAAGGACTCGCTCAACGGCTGATCGATTCTCCTGTGCGGTGAGGGAGGAGGCCCTGTCGCCCCCTTGGGGTGCAGGGCCTTTCTGCTTCCAGGCTTCTCTTCGGAGTCAGCGGACGGGACGGTAGAGGCGCGCGAGGCGGGCGGGCGCCACGCCTGCGAAGTAGAGCGCCCAGATGAGCCAGTTGGTGGCGACGGTTCGCGCCATCCCCAGTCTCTGGAAGCGCCGCGCCGAGGTCGTCACGGCGAGCGGCAGGATCGCCACCCGCCCCGCTCTCTTGAGCCGGCGGGCGAAGTCGAGGTCCTCGAGAACCGGCCAGTCGCGGTAGCCGCCGAGCGCCTCGAAGGCGCCGCGAGCGGCGAACTGCGCCTGGTCGCCGAGCGGCAGCCGGGTCGCGCGGGTGCGCGCGTTGACGATCGCGGTACCGACGCGCATCCAGGCGGTCGGCGGCTCGAAGCGGACGCAGAACCCGCCGCCGCACGAGCCGCCCGCGATGGCCGCACGCACGGCCTCCGCCGCGCCGCCCGGGAGCCGGGTGTCGGCGTGGAGGAACAGCAGGATCTCGGCGTCGGTCGCCGCGGCGCCGCGGTTGAGCTGCGGGCCACGACCGGGCGTGCCCCGCACGACGGTAGCTCCGAGCTCGGCCGCCACCTCCCGGGTGCGGTCGCGGCTGCCGCCGTCGGAGACGATCAGCTCGTCCGCCGCCGCGCGGGCGGCTGCCAGATGGAGGCGCACCGACGGCTCCTCGTCGAGTGTCGGCACGATGATCGCCAGGCCGGCGGTGCGCACGAGCCAGGATGCTACCGCCGCGGCGGCCGTGGGTCGCCCCTCTGCTACCATCGCCCGCCGGTGACGACAGCGCGCAAACCCTTCTCCCATCTCGACGACGCCGGTACGGCGCGGATGGTCGACGTGTCGGAAAAACCGGTGACGCGTCGCGTCGCCGAGGCCTCGTGCCGGGTACGCCTCGGGGCAGAGACGGTGGCCCGGCTCGCCGAGCTGCCGAAGGGGGATGCCGTCGCCGTCGCCCGCCTCGCCGGCATCCAGGGCGCGAAGGCGACCTCGACACTCGTGCCGCTCGCGCACCCGCTGCCGCTCGACCAGGTGGAGGTCACGGTGCTGCCCATCGGGGACGGCGTCGAGATCCGCAGCCGCGTCGTGGCGACCGCCCGGACGGGTGCGGAGATGGAGGCGCTCGCCGCGTGCGCCGCGGCGGCGCTCGCGCTCTACGACATGGTGAAGGCGGTCGAACGCGACGCGGTGATCACCGACCTCCGCCTCGAGCGCAAGAGCGGTGGCCGCAGCGGCGACTGGACGCGGGACGACGGCGCGGCGGGCGCCTCGCGGTGATCCGCACCGGCCTCGACCGCGTCCTCGACGCGGCGGAGCGGCTGCGCGGCCGGCGCTACGGCCTGCTCGCGCACCATGCGTCGGTGACCGCCGACCTACGCCCCGCACACGTGGCCCTCGCGGCGAGCTCCGGCGGCCCGCCGGCGGTGCTCTTCGGCCCCGAGCACGGCTACTACGGCGTCGAGCAGGACATGGTGCCGAGCGAGGACCAGCGCGACCCCTGGACCGGCGTGCCGATCCGCTCGCTCTACGGCCACAGCGAGCAGACGCTGCGGCCCGATCCGGAGGCGTTCGAGGGGCTCGACCTGCTCCTCGTCGACCTCCAGGACGTGGGCAGCCGCTACTACACCTACGCCGCGACGGCGACGTGGGCCGCAGAGACGGCCCTCGCCGCCGGCCGCGAGGTGTGGGTCCTCGACCGCCCGAACCCGCTCGGTGGCGAGGTGGTGGAGGGAAACGTGCGAGGGCCGGGCTTCGACTCGTTCGTCGGTGCGTTCGCGCATCCGGTGCGGCACGGCCTGACGCTCGGCGAGATCGTCCGCCTCGAGCTCGGGCGATCGAGTGGCAGCGCGCCGGCGGGCCTCACGGTGTGGGAGCTCGAAGGCTGGCGGCGGGCCACGCTCTGGCCCCAGACGGGCCGGCCGTGGATCGCGCCCTCTCCCAACATGCCGACCTTCGCCACCGCCGTCGTCTACCCGGGGCTCTGCCTGCTCGAGGGGACGCGGGTGTCGGAAGGCCGCGGCACCACGCGCCCGTTCAACGTCCTCGGCGCGCCCTGGCTCCATCCGGTGGAGCTCGCGCGCTGCCTCGCGGAGCGCGCCATCCCCGGGGTCTCGTTCCTGCCGATGTACTTCCGGCCGCAGTTCCAGAAGCACGCCGGTGCCGTCTGTGGTGGCGTCGAGGTGGTGGTGGGCGACGCGCAGGCGTTCCCCTCCTTCCGCGCCGGCGTCGAGGTCCTCGAGGCCCTGTTCGCCCTCTCGCCGGGCGGAGGCTTCTGGCGCCTCGAGCCCTACGAGTTCGTCCAGGACCGTCCGGCGATCGACCTCCTCGCCGGTTGCGATGCGATGCGGAAGGGATTCGAGGGTGCCTCCGGTTGCTCGGACTGGATCGCCAGCTGGGCCGCCGACGAAGCGGCGTTCCGCGCCGAGCGGGCGCCCTGGTTGCTCTACGACTGAAGCTGCTCTACGACTGACGCGCATGCGCCGCATCCACCTCCTGCGCGTCGCCGAGCCGGCGCAATGCTTCGCGCCGCTCTTCGCCACGGCGGCCGCCGCGGGCGTTCGCGTGGGCTGGCTCGAGCTTGCGGCTGCGCCGTCGCCCGCTCTCGACTCGTTCGCCGGATCGCCACTCGCCGAGGTCCTCGGTGCCGGGGCGGAGCGGGCGGTGCTGGCCGCCGATCTGTGGACGGTCGCCGCACGCCCGCGGCGGGGGGCGGCGCGGCTGCGCGAGCTCCTGCGACAGCAGTTCCTCGGTTGTGTGCTGGTGCTCGTGCGTGGGGAGGTCGACGCGCCGACGCTCGCGCCCGCCGCGGATGGTGCATGGAGCGTCGCCGGTGCCGGGGTCGCCGAGCGTCGCCTGAGCGGCGAGCGGCTCATCGCGACGCTGCGCGAACCGTTGCCCTTCGCTCCCGCGCGCCCGGTGACCTGAGTTGGACGATCGCGACCTCACGCCCGCGGTGGAGACGAGCGGCGGGCGCAACCCGCTGCGCGGCGCTGCCGACGAGCCGATCCGCTTCTTCCTCGCCGGCCCCACGTACGTCCTCGCGCGAGTCCGCGAGGCGCAGCTCCGGCCGCCCGTGGCCCACCGCGCGGCGGAGTTCCGCGCCGCCTACGAGACGGTGGAGGCGGCCCTGCGGCAGGTGTTCCGCACCAGCCGCCCGGTGGTCACCGCAACGGCCAGCGCCACACTCCTGATGGAGGCGGCAGTGGCCTCGGCCGTCGGCGAGCGCGTTCTGCATCTCGTCAACGGCGCATTCGCACAGCGCTTCCAGGCGATCTCGCGCGCGCACGGCCTCGGGTCGGACGAGGTCGTCGTGCCGATGGGGCAGGCCGTCGATCCCGAGCTGCTGCGCCAGGCACTGCGGCGCCGCCGCTACGACGCGGTGACGCTCGTGCACAGTGAGACGTCGTCGGGCGTGCTCAACCCGCTCGCCGAGCTCGCGGCGGTGACCCGGGCCGAGAGCGACGCCCTGCTGCTCGTCGACGCCGTCTCCTCGCTCGGCGGCGCGCCGCTCGAGACCGACGCGTGGGGGCTGGACGTCGTGCTTACGGCGTCGCAGAAGGCGCTGGCGCTGCCACCGGGCCTCGCCTTCGCCACCGTCTCGGAGCGCGCCGAGGAGCGCATGCGCGCGGTTCCGAGGCGTGGCTTCTACACCGACCTGCTGCGCTATCTCGACAAGCACCGCGAGGGAGGCACGATCACGACCCCCGCGGTGACGCTCTTCTGGGCCGCCGAGGCACAGGTCGCAGGGGTGGTCGCCGAAGGCGTCGAGACCCGCTGGGCCCGCCACGCCGTGCTCCAGCGCCGCACCCTCGCTTGGGCGACCGAACGCGGGTTCTCCCTGCCGGCTGCGGTGGCGCATCGCTCGCCGACCGTGACGGCGCTCGGCGCGCCGCCGGGGCGCTCCGCGGTCGATCTCGTCAAGGGCCTCGCCGCGAGGGGGTACACGGTGTCGTCGGGCTACGGCGACTGGAAGCCGGCCACCTTCCGCATCGGTCACATGGGGGAGGTCCAGGAGGGCGACCTCGATGGGCTTCTCGCGGCGGTCGACGACGTGCTGGCGGAGGCCCCGCGGTGACGACGCGCAGCTCGTACCCAGGAATGATCGCGTTCGGCTCCGCGTTGCAGAGCTGGCGCTCTGCGGCGCGCTCCGCCTTCAACATCCGCAAGGAGTCCCCCCTCCCATGGCCCGACTGCATCTCCTGTCCTTCGCCATCGCCATGGCCGCCGTAGTCGGTGGCGCCGCCGGCGCCTCCGCTGCAACCCTGGCTCCGGCCGCCAAGCCGGCGTCGAATCCCATGCTCAATCCCTGGACCGGCTCTTATGGCGGCGTGCCGCCGTTCGATGCCGTCCGCGTCGACCAGTTCAAGCCGGCGCTCGAGGCCGCCATGGCCGAGCAGCTCGCGGAAGTCGACGCCATCGCCGGCGACTCCAGGAAGCCCGACTTCGACAACACCATCGCCGCCCTCGAGCGGGCCGGACGGACGCTCGCGCGCGTGGGTTCGATCTTCGCGGTCTACAGCTCGACGATGTCGACGGACGACTTCCAGGCGGTCGAGAGCGAGATGGCGCCGAAGCTCGCCGAGCTCGCCGACAAGATCGCCCAGAACGAGAAACTGTTCGCCCGCGTCGCCGCCGTCTATGCCGCGCGTGAGAGCTCCGGCCTCACCCCCGAGCAGCAGCGTCTCGCCTGGCTCGACTACACCAACTTCGTGCGCGCCGGCGCCCAGCTCGACAAGCCCGCCAAGGAGCGGCTCTCGACGATCAACCAGCGGCTCGCCTCGCTCTTCACGAGCTTCAGCCAGAACCTGCTCGCCGACGAGACGGACCACGTGCTGGTGCTCGAGAAGGAGGCGGATCTCGCCGGTCTGCCGGACTCCCTGCGCGCCGCCGCCGCGGCCGCCGCGGAGTCGCGCGGCCACAAGGGGAAGTGGGCGGTGCTCAACACCCGCTCGAGCATGGAGCCGTTCCTCACCTACTCGAGCCGCCGCGACCTGCGTGAGACGGTGTGGCGCACCTACTACAGCCGCGGCGACAACGGCGACGCGCGCGACAACAACAAGATCATCACCGAGATCCTCAAGCTGCGCGCCGAGCGGGCGCGCCTGCTCGGCTATCAGACGCACGCCCACTGGCGTCTCGGCAACACGATGGCGAAGACGCCCGAGCGCACGCTCGAGCTGATGGAGTCGGTGTGGAAGCCGGCCGTCGCGCGCGTCCACGAGGAGGTCGCCGACATGCAGGCGCTTGCCGACGCCGAAGGCGCGAAGATCACCATCGAGCCCTGGGACTACCGCTACTACGCCGAGAAGGTCCGCAAGGCGAAATACGACCTCGACCAGACCGCGGTGACGCCGTACCTGCAGCTCGAGAAGCTGCGCGAGGGGATGTTCTGGGTGGCGGGGGAGCTCTTCGGCTTCCGCTTCGAGCAGGTGCACGACGTGCCGGTCGTACAATCCGACGTGCGCGTCTGGAAGGTGACCGACCCGAAGGGGCAGCTCGTCGGGCTCTGGTACTTCGACCCCTACGCCCGCCCGGGCAAGGGCTCCGGCGCCTGGATGAACGCCTATCGGAACCAGGAGCGCTTCGACGGCGCCGTGCCGACCATCGTCTCCAACAACACCAACTTCGTGAAGGGCAAGCCGGGCGAGCCGATCCTCATCAGCTGGGACGACGCGACGGCGCTCTTCCACGAGTTCGGCCACGCGCTGCACGGTCTCGCCTCGTCGGTCGAGTACCCGAGCCTCTCCGGGACGTCGGTGCCGAACGACTACGCCGAGTTCCCCTCGCAGGTGCTCGAGCACTGGTTGTCGACGCCAGAGGTCCTCAACCGCTTCGCGCTGCACTACCAGACCGGCAAGCCGCTGCCGCGGGAGCTCGTCGACCGCATCGAGCGCGCCTCGAGGTTCAACCAGGGGTTCTCGACGGTCGAATACCTGGCGGCGGCGCTGGTCGACATGAAGCTCCATCTCGCGGCGACACCCGAGAAGGACATCGATCCCGACGCGTTCGAGCGCGAGGCCCTCGCCTCCCTCGGCATGCCGAAAGAGATCGTCATGCGGCACCGGACGCCGCAGTTCGGGCACATCTTCGCCGGCGACGGCTACTCGGCCGGCTACTACAGCTACCTCTGGTCGGACACGCTGTCGGCCGACGCCTGGCAGGCGTTCGAGGAGGCCAAGGGCGGCCCGTGGGACAAGGCGGTCGCCAGGCTCCTCGTCGACCACGTCTTCTCGGTAGGCAACACGGTCGACCCGGCTGAGGGGTACCGCGCGTTCCGCGGCAAGGACCCGGGCACCGCGGCGTTGATGCGGGAGCGCGGTTTCCCGGTGCCGGGCGAAGCGGCCGCGACGGCGTCCAGCGCCCACTAGCACCGCGGGCCCGTGGCGAAGGATCGAGGGGCCGGCCGCTGCGCGCCGGCCCTCGGTGTCTCGAGCCCCGCCTCTCTTGCCGCCTCGCGGCGAGAAACGGAAGAGGAATGCCGCACTGCGTCATGAATGGGATATCGTCGCGCGCCACCGCAGGAGAACGAAACGATGCCTCACAAGATCCTCATCGCCGACCAGCTCGACCCTTCCGGCCTCGCGACGCTCCAGGAGTCGGGTGCCGAGGTTCACGAGCTCACCGCCGCCGAGCGCCCGCGCCTGGCGGAGATCCTCGCCGACTTCGACGCGCTCGTCGTCCGTAGCAGCACCAAGGTGACGGCGGAGCTCCTGCGCGCCGGCAAGCGGCTCAAGGTCGTCGGCCGCGCCGGCATCGGTGTCGACAACGTCGACGTTGCCGCCGCCACCGACCTCGGCGTCCTGGTGGTCAACGCGCCGACCGCGAACCTCATCTCGGCGACCGAGCACACCTTCGCCCTGCTGCTCGCGCTGGCGCGGCGCGTCGCTCCCGCCGATGGCGCGATGAAGCGGCAGGACTGGGACCGCAAGAGCTTCACGGGCTTCGAGCTCCAGGGCAAGCGCCTCGGGGTCGTCGGTTTCGGCCGCATCGGCCAGGGCGTCGCAGCGCGGGCGCGGGCCTTCGAGATGGAAGTCGCCGCCTTCGACCCTCACCTCGACGCGGCCGTCGCCCGCCGGCTCGAGGTGCCGCTCATGCCGCTCGCCGAGCTGCTCGGCTGGGCCGACGTGGTGACCCTGCACGTGCCGTTCACCGACGAGACGAAGGGGCTCCTGGGTGCCGCCGAGCTTGCGAAGATGCGGCCGGGTGCGCTGCTCGTCAACTGCGCCCGCGGTGGTGTCGTCGACGAGGCCGCGCTCCTCGAGGCCCTCGAGGCCGGCCGCCTCGGCGGCGCCGCGGTGGACGTCTTCGCCGAGGAGCCGCCCACCGACTGGAAGCTCGCCACCCACCCGCGGGTGGTGGCAACGCCGCACATCGGCGCGCAAACGGTCGAAGCGCAGGAGCGCATCGCCCTCGAGACCAGCCGCATGGTGCTCGCCGCCCTCGACGGGTCGCTTGCCGTGTCGGCGGTGAACCTGCCGTTCCGCCCCACGGGGGCCCGCAGCGAGCCGTTCCTGCGGCTCGGCGAGCAGCTCGGCCGTCTCGCCGGCGCCCTGCTCGGCGGCAGCATCAACCGCCTGCGCGTCGACCTCTGGGGGATCGAGGAGGCGCTGGCCGTGCCGGTCACCGTCGCCGCCGTCAAGGGCGCGCTCACCCCGTCGCTCGGCGAGGCCGTCAACTACGTCAACGCCGAGAAGCTCGCAGCGGCGCGCGGCATCGAGGTCGTGCGCGCGGCGCGCCAAGAGGCGGGGGACTATCCGCACCTCGTCGGCGTCACCGTCGGCGGCGACGGCGGTGAGGTCAACCTCGCCGGCGCCCTGTTCTCGGAGCGCGACGCACGTGTCGTGCGCTTCCGGGGCTTCCAGCTCGAGTTCCGGCCCGAGGGGCGGCTGATGGTGCTCTCCAACCGCGACGTGCCCGGCGTGGTGGGCCGGCTGGGATCGATCCTCGGCGAGGCGGGGGTCAACATCGCCGAGATCCACCTCGCCCGCGTCGCCGACGGCGCCGAGGCGATGGCGGTCCTGCGCCTCGACCAGCTCCCCGCGCCCGAGGTGCTGGCGCGGATCGCTGCGCTGCCCGAGATCCAGTCGGTGCAGCTCGCCGACCTGCGGTGAGCGTGGCGGCGGTTCGCGGCGATCGCGTCCTGCCACGCCGGCGCCGCAAGAGAGCCTCGCTTCTGGCGTAGCCTTTGCTCGCGTCGGAGGGCGGCGCACGGTTTCGAAGGTGGAGGAGGGCGAATGGGCAAGCGGCGCGTCGGGCTGGTGTTCGGGGGGCGGAGCGTCGAGCACGAGGTGTCGATCAACTCGGCGCGCACCGTGGCGGCGGCGCTCGAGCAGGGCGGTCACGAGGTGGTGCCGCTGGGGATCGCCCCCGACGGCTGCTGGGTCGGGCCCGAGCAGTCGCGCCCGGCGCTCGACGGCAAGCTGAGCGCCCTGCCGGCGCCCGGCGGCAGGATCGCGCCGTCGCTCCGCCATCTGCTCGACGCGGGCGTCGACCTGGTGTTCCCCATCGTCCACGGCACCTGGGGCGAAGACGGAACCCTGCAGGGGCTCTGCGAGATGGCCGGGCTCCCCTACGTCGGCTGTGGGGTGACCGCCAGCGCCATCGCCATGGACAAGCTGCAGGCCAAGCGCCTGCTGGCGGCGGCCGGCGTGCCGGTGGTCGAGTTCCGGGCCGTCTCGCGGGCACGCTTCGAGGCCGATCCCGAGGCCTTCCTGCGCAGCTGCGTCGAGCTTCCGCTGCCGCTCTTCGTCAAGCCGAGCGTCGGCGGCAGCAGCGTCGGAGTGCAGAAGGTCAAGAGCGCCGGCGACCTGGAGGCGGCGGTGCGGCTGGCGCTCCGCTTCGACGACCAGGTCCTCGTCGAGCGCGGGGTCACCGGACGCGAGATCGAGGTCGCGGTTCTCGGCCTGCACGACATCGAGTCGTCGCGGGCCGGCGAGATCGTGCCCGGCGCCGAGTTCTACGACTACGCCGACAAATACCTGACCGACGCCGCGCAGCTCATCGCGCCGGCCGAGCTCGAGACGGTGGTGGAGGAGCGCATCCGCCAGCAGGCGGTCGATGCCTTCGCCGCCATCGGCGGCTCCGGCATGGCGCGCGTCGACTTCCTGCTCGAGGGCGACCGCTCGTACGTGAACGAGATCAACACCATTCCGGGCTTCACCCGAATCTCGATGTACCCGCGGCTCTGGGCGCTCACCGGCGTGCCCCTGCCGATGCTGGTCGACCGACTGGTGGAGATCGCCCTCCGCCGTCACGCCGAGCGCGAGGGCCTCGACGAGGGGATCAAGCAGTGGCTCGCCGAGCTGGCCAAGCGCTGAACGCCAGTTCAGCGCCAAAGCCAGTTCAGCGCCAAGAAACCAGCTCGGTGCGGAGCGCTAGTTCTCTTCTTCGCTGAGCACCGGACCCAGCCCGGCTCGTGTCACGATCGAGCGGAACCCCTTGCGCAGGAGGCGCGCCTGGAGCTCGCGCGCGGCTCCCACGTCGGCAAACGTGCCGACGCGCACGCGAAACCAGGGGAGCGACTCCTCGATCCTGGCGTCAGCGAAGTCGCGGGTAATGCGCGCGAGGAGGGCGTCGGCGCGGTCGCGGTCCTGGAAGGCGCCGACCTGGACGGTGAGCACCGCGGAGGGCGACGGCGGGAGCGCGCCCATCTCGATGACGCGGAGCTCGATCTCCGCCGTTCCCGTGCGCACCATGTCGAGCTCGGTGGCGGCGGCGAAGGAGAGGTCGAGGATGCGGCCGCGCACGAAGGGCCCACGGTCGTTGATGCGTACCTGGACCCGGCGGTCGTTGTCGAGGTTGCGCACCTCGAGGACCGTGCCCATCGGCAGCTCGCGGTGGGCAGCCGTCATCATGTGCATGTCGAAGCGCTCGCCGCTCGCCGTGCGCTTGCCGTGGAAGGGGAATCCGTACCACGACGCCTCGCCGCGCTCGGTCCAGCCGAGGCGGACGCGGTCCCGGGAGGCGCTGCGACAGGCGGCAAAGAGGACGACGACGCCGAGCGCCGCCACCAGGAGCGGCACCGACCGTCGACGTGAAGCTCTACGTGCCGTCTCCCTCATGGGTCCCAGGAACGGACCGCCATCAGCGCAAACCCCGAGCTAGCTGTCTGAGTGGATTATAGGGGAGTCGAGGTGGTGTCCCCCCTCGGCGAGATCCCCGGGCGGTCAGACGCGAGGCGCCTCCACGGCGCTCGCTTCGACCCGGGCGAGTCGCGGCCGCACCACCTCGGCGAGCAGCTCGCGGGTCTGCGCGGCCGCCCTGCCGGTGAAGCGCGAGGGATCGAGCGACGCTTCCATCTCCGCCGCCGAGAGGCCGAAGGCCGAGTCACCGGCGACGCTCCCGAGCAGCGGGTTGACGTCGCCGCGCTCCACCGCGGCCTGGGCGGCGAGCGAGTGGCGCCGCAACCGCTCGTGGAGATCCTGCCGGTCGCCGCCGCGGAGCGAGGCCATCATCAGCCAGCTCTCGGTCGCCATGAACGGCAGCTCCTGGCGCACGCGTCGGGCCACGGTCTCCTCGCGCACGACGAGCCCCTGCGCGATGTGCGCGGCGAGGTTGACGCTGGCGTCGGCGGTCAAGAAGGCGTCGGGGATGACGAGCCGCCGGTTCGCCGAGTCGTCGAGGCTGCGCTCGAGCCACTGCGTGGCGGTGTTGAGGGGGCCGTTGAGCGCGTCGGTCATCAGGCGCCGCGAGAGCCCGCACATGCGCTCGGCGCGCACCGGGTTGCGCTTGTATGCCATCGCCGAGGAGCCGACCTGGTGCTCGTCGAACGGCTCGGCGAGCTCGCCGACACCCTGCAGCAGGCGGAGGTCGGTGCCCAGCTTGTGGCAGCTCTCGCCGACGCCGGCGAGGGCGAAGAGCACGCCGCTGTCCTGCTTCCGCGTGTAGGTCTGGCCGGTGACCGGGAAGCTGCCGGCGAACCCCAGCCGCTCGGCGAGCCGGCGATCGAGCTCGCGCACCTTCGCGTCGTCGCCGTCGAAGAGGGTGAGGAAG
>Ga0075431_100000398_pt1 | contig 35031 bp, 36 predicted proteins | sample RhiMetdeltSRZDD5_FD_75297 | JGI IMG/M metagenome (GOLD analysis project Ga0075431, IMG submission 75297) | Populus rhizosphere microbial communities from Tennessee, USA - Rhizosphere MetaG P. deltoides SRZDD5 | ecosystem: Host-associated > Plants > Roots > Rhizosphere > Soil | place: USA... | reverse complement strand
CGCGATCGCACCCCATTCGGGAAGCTCGGTGCAACCCGTGACCTCCACGATCATGCCGACCGATGAGGGAACGCTCGTCTACGGCGTGATCTCGCCCGAGGTGGCCGACGCCGAACTCGTGACGTCGAGCGGGGAGCGGTTGGCGGTAAACATCGCCTCGCTGCCACCGAGCATGGGCTACGAGGATCGCGTCGTCTGGGCCGTCGCGCCGGGCGCCGACGACCGGGCCACGGTGGTCGGCTTCGACGCGGAGGGGTTCCCCATCGGAGATCCGATTCTCCCGGCGGGCCCACGGGTCACGATCGCAACGGGCGACGATCCGGAGGGTGGTCCGTGGGAGCTCTACCTCGAGCCGACGAGCGATGGCATCGGGCTCTGGTTCGGGTTCACGAACCAGGGCGGCGGGGGTGGCTGCTGCCTGCGGCCACTGAGGAAGGACTTCCAGCTCGACGGATGGGGATCGGGAAGCGGTCAGCCGAGCAACATCACCGCGCTCGCCTCCGACCTCGTCGCGCGGGTGGTCTTCGAGGTGGTCGACGGATCCACGATCGAAGGTGCGCTGTATCCGGTGCCCGACGACTCGATCGGGATCCCGCAGGTCGGGCTCGTCATCGTCCCGGAAGACGTGCCGCTCAAGGGCGAGCTCGTCGCCTACGACTCGGACGGCAACGAGATCGGCCGCGAGTTCGTCGGGGAGACACCGGAGCCCGCGGGCCCGACACCCGAGATCGATGCGGTCTGGAACCTCCTACGCCGGGCTCGCGACGCGGTCTCCCGATGGACCGGGACGAACGCCGATTCCCTCGAAGGATTCTCGGTCGAGGAGGCGCGTTCGGCGATGCCCGATTTCCCGTGGAACGCGGCCGGGGCCGGGGAGCCGGTGCCGAACGAGGTGAGCATCCGCGGGGTTGCGCCGGCCGGCGGCTCCGAGCTCACCGGATGGTCGGGATGGAACGTCGTACTGGTCTCGGTCACGCCGGATCTCGAACACGTCTATTGCGTCGCCGTCAACATCGACGAGGGCGGGGGCGGGAACTTCCGGTACGGCGCCCTGGACGCCTCGACCTACGAGGAGTGCCGGGGGGGCTGGCCGGAGCTGGAGACCTGACTACTGGTTCTCGCCATGGAAGATCTCCGAGACGCTGCTCTCTTCGAACACCGCCCGGAGCGCGTCGGCGATCAGCGGCGCGATCGAGAGCACCCGGAGCTTGCCGAACCGCTTCTCCTCGGGGATCGGCATCGTGTTCGTGACGACGACCTCCGAGATCGGCGACTCCTCGAGGTTCTGCACCGCCTTGCCCGAGAGCACCGGGTGCGTGGCCGCCGCGTAGATCGGGCCCGCGCCCTGCTGGGCGAGCGAGATCGCGCCCTTGGCAACAGTGCTCGCGGTGTCGATCATGTCGTCGACGAGGATGCAGGGCCGCCCCTGGACCTCGCCCACCACCGCCATCTCGTCGATCTTGTGGGCCTCGGTCCGTGAGCGCCTCTTATAGAGGAATGCGAGATCCGCGTGCAGGTACTCGCGCAGGCGCTCGGCGGTCTTGATCCGGCCGGCGTCGGGCGCGACGACGACCAGGTCGTCGCCGTGGAGCCCGAGCTCGTTCTGCAGGTACCCGGTCAGCACGGGCAGCGCCGTCAGATGGTCGAACGGGAAGTCGAAGTAGCCCTGGATCTGCCCCGCGTGCAGGTCGACCGAGACCACCCGGTCCGATCCCGCCGCCGACAGCAGGTCGGCGATGAGCTTGGCGCTGATCGGCTCGCGCGCGAGCACCTTCTTGTCCTGCCGCGCGTAGCCGTAGTACGGGACGACCGCCGTGATCCGCTTCGCCGACGCCCGCTTCATCGCGTCGATCAGGATCAGCTGTTCCATGATCGACTCGTTCACCGGGTCGGCGTGCGTCTGGATCACGAATACGTCCGCCCCGCGCACCGAGTCCTCCGGCCGGACATAGATCTCGCCCGAGCCGAACCGCCGGATCACGCAGGGTGCGATCGGGATCCCGAGGTTCTCGGCGATCTCCTCGGACAGCTCGGGGTGCGTCGTCCCCGAGAACAGCATCATCCGCTTCTTGGTGACGATCTCCACGCTCAGCGCGCCCCCTTGCCCTTCCCCGAGCTCGTCGGCCGCTTCCGCTTCGCCTTCTCGGCGTCCTTCCGCTTGCGGTAGCCCTTGACGGTGCGCTGCTCCGAGCGCTCCACGGCGAGCGCACCCGCCGGAACGTTCTCCGTGATGACCGATCCCGCGCCCGTCACCGCGCCTTTCCCCACCGTCACCGGCGCCACCAACATCGTATCCGAACCCACCCGCGCGTCGTCCCCGATCGAGGTCAGATGCTTCTCGTACCCGTCGTAGTTCACCGTCACGGAGCCGGCGCCGACGTTCGCTCGCCTCCCGACCTTCGCGTCGCCCACGTAGGCGAGGTGCGGCACCTTCGCGCCCTCACCGAGCTCGGCGGCCTTGACCTCGACGTACGCACCGACCTTCGCGCGGGGCCCGAGCACGGTCCCGGGTCGGACGTGCGCGAAGGGCCCGACCTGGGCGCCGGCGCCGATCCGCGCCTCGCGGACGACCGAGAACTGCACGACCGCGCCCCTGGCGACCCGGCTGTCGACGATCCGGGCGGAGGGCCCGATCTCACACCCGTCGGCGATCGTGGTCTCCCCGGAGACGAACGTCATCGGATGGATCACCGTGTCCCGGCCGATCTTCGCGTCGACGTCGATGTACGTCGTCTCCGGGTCCACGAGCGTCACGCCGTTCGCGAGGTGACGAGCGTTGATCCGGTCGCGGAGCTCCCGCGTCGTCCCGGCGAGTCCAGACCGCGAGTTGATGCCCATCGCGCCGCCCGTGTCCACCTTCAGGACGGAGGCGCGTTCGCCCCTGTCCATCAGGATCGCGTACACGTCGTTCAGGTAGTGCTCGCCCTGGCTGTTGTCGCGGCCGACGAGCGGGAGCGCCTTGAACAGGTCCTCCCGCCTAAACGCGACCCAGTTCGTCCCGATCTCCTTGACCTCCCGGAGCTCGGGCGGCGCGTCGGTCCCCTCCGCGATCGAGATCAGGCGGTCCCCCTCGCGGACGACCCTCGCGTAGCCGCCGGGCGTCTCGGCCTCGGTGACGATCACCGTCGCCGCGGACCGGGTCCGGCGATGGAGGCGGAGCAGCGCCCGGACGTCGTCCTCGGTGACCGGATCGAAGTCGCCGTTCGCGACGAGGACCTCGCTCGAGCGGCCGACGGCCCGCTCGGCGGCGAGCACCGCGTGGCCGGTCCCGAGCGCCTCGCCCTGCTCCACGAAGACGGGCTTCGGCGAGAGGTTCCATGCTGCGACCGCCGCCCTGACCTCCTCGGCGCCGTGGTGCACGACGACGACGATCTTGTCGGGACGCGCCGCCCTCGCGGTCTGCAGGACCCACCAGAGCGCGGGGCGGCCGCAGAGCGGATGCAGCACCTTCGGGGTGTCGGACTTCAGGCGCTTGCCCTTGCCCGCCGCGAGCACCACCACGGCGAGCGACGGCTTCGGCGAGGGGGTCCTCTCGGGCACGGCCTCCCTTTGTACCGGCGGGAGGCGCTCCCGGCAAGGCGCGACCCGCCGTCCTCCGCTGGTTCCGGGGGGAGGAGTCGAACCTCCATCGAGGGCTCCAAAGGCCCGCGTCTTGCCGTTAGACGACCCCGGACCGCTCCGGGCGTCAATCCTATGCGGGCGGAGGGCCCGCCACCGCGACGGCGTCGTCGATACCGACGGCGATCTCCTCGGCGTGCCCGCGATCCCGCGCGAGCCCGACGACCGACGCCCCGCTTCCGCTCATGACCGCGCCGACCGCGCCGAGGTCCAGGAGTCGTTTCTTCGCGCGGCCGACCGCCGGGTGCCGCGTCACGACCGACGCCTCGAGGTCGTTGAACAGGAGCGGCCCGAGCACCTCGGGATCGCCGGCCGCAGCCGCCGAGAGCAGCGGGCCCGGATCGGGGCCCGTCCCGCCGCCGTCCTCGTCCCACCAGCGGTACGCGTCGGGCGACCGCACGCCGAACCCGAACCGGACGAGGATCCAGTGGAGCGGCGGGACCTGGGCCGCCTCGAGCTTCTCCCCCCGTCCCGAGATCAGGACCGGGGTGCCTGCGCGCATCGCGGGGACGTCCGAGCCCAGGCGCTCGCAGAGGGCGTCCACCGTCGCGGCGTCGGCGCCGCATCCCCAGAGCTCGTTCAGCGCGTCGATCGTGGCGGCGGCATCCGCGCTCCCCCCTCCGAGCCCCGCCGCGACAGGGATCCGCTTGTCGATCTCGATCAGGGCACCGCCGGCGTCGGGGCACTCGTCGGCGAGGGCGAGCGCGGCCACGAGGGCGAGGTTCAGCCCACCGACGGGCACGTCCCCCGAGAGCGAATCTTCGCCCTTCACCGCGACGCGCAGCTTCGCCGAAGTCCGGACGGTCACCCGGTCGGCGAGCGAGATCGGGAGGACGAGGCTCTCGATCTCGTGGTAGCCGTCCTCGCGCTCCCCGTGGACCCGAAGGAAGGCGTTGATCTTGGCCCGTGCCTCGCGCCGGATGCCGCTGGCGTTCCGGGCGGGGGCGCTCAGGGCCGCCACCCCGCCTCGATCAGGTACCGGGCGATCCCAGCGAACTCGGGAAGCCCGAGACGCTCGGCCCTCACCGAGGGGTCGAGCCCGCTCGCGCACATCGCATCCGACGCGGCGTCGGCGTCCAGGCCGAGCCGCCGCAAGGCGTTCGCCATCGTCTTGCGCCGCTCCGCGAATCCCTCGTGGACGATGCTGAACAGCGCCGCCCGGTCGGCGTCGACCGGGGGCTCGCGCCGGGTGAGCGTCACGAGCACCGAGTCCACCCGCGGCCGGGGCCAGAACACGTCCGCGGGCACGCGGCGGAGCAGCCGCGCGTCGGCGTGGTACGCGACGCGGACGCTCACCGCCCCGTAGGACGGATCGCCGGGCGGCGCGACGAGTCGCTCGCCGACCTCGAGCTGCACCATCACGAGGAAGCGGTCGATCGCCTGGATGTCCTCGAGCAGGTCCAGCAACAGCGGGACCGAGACGTTGTAGGGCAGGTTCGACACCATGGCCCACGGCCCAGGTCCGAGCAGCGCGGCCCAGTCGGCGCGCATCGCGTCGGCCTCGACGACCCGGACCTCCGGGAACGGGCCGACGACCTCCTCGAGCGCCCGGGCGATCCCGCGGTCGGTCTCGACCGCCAGGACCCGCGCCCCGGCGGCGGCGAGCGCGACCGTGAGCGAACCCAGGCCCGCGCCGACCTCGAGGACGCGGTCGCCGGGCGCGATACCGGCATCGGCGACGATCGCGCGGGCGAGGTTCGGGTCGGCGAGGAAATGTTGGCCGAGTCGCTTCGTGGGCCGGAGTCCGTGGCGGGCGGCGAGGTCCTTCAGGTCCGAGCGGCCGAGGCCGCCGGACTCACCAGGTGAGTTGGACCTGACAGACCCCTTGGGAAAGGGGGGCGATCCGGGCGAAGGCCTCGTCGGAGAGGTCGATGACCCGCCCGCCGAATGGTCCACGATCGTTGATCACCACCTGAACGGTCCTGCCGTTCTCGAGATTCTCGACGGTGACCACCGTACCGAACGGCAGCCACGGGTGGGCCGCCGTGAGGCCGTCCCCGGGCGCGAACCCGTACCAGCTCGCCTCGCCGACCTGCATCCCGTTCGAGCCCCCGTCCGAGGTCTCGGCCCGACCGACCTGCCGCAGCGCCGAGACGGCCTCGGTTACGACGGTCCGCGAGAGCACCACGCGACGGACCGCCTCGCCGTTGCGGAACGTCATCCTGGTGCGCTCGATCATCACGCCGTCGACGCCGGCGCGGATCAGGCGTTCCTCGCCGGGGTCGAGACGGTCGGTGTACTCGGCGGACGTCGTGTACGGGATCGGGACGCGGACGGCCTGCGTTCGGAACGCGATCGCATCCCACCGGATGCGCATCTCGTTCGTGATGGGGGTCCTGGGTGACGGAAGGATGCGGTCGTCGCCGTCGGGCTCGATCCCCATGGCCGAGAGGAGCTCGCGGACGGTGGCTGCGTTCGTAACGACGTCGTGGTCCTTCCCCTTCACCACGACGGTCGCGGCCACCACCGACGACGGCCCGCCCGGCGCTCCCGCGGTGAACCATCCTTCGGTGCTGCGCGCCGCGAGCATCAGATGCGGCGCGCTCACTCCTTCCATCACCCAGACCCCCACATCCCCGGCGACGGGCGTCTCGGTCGTCGAGGGCCGCAGGTCGACGAGGACGGTCATCCCGTCCGCGAGCGGCGTCACCGCCGCCGGCGTCACGAGATCTCCGGCTCCCAGCACGATGCCTTCGGTCTCCAGGAGATCGCCGACGCTGGTACTCATCGTTCGAACGGCCTCGGGGTGCCCCTCGTCGACGATCAGCGTCACGGTCTTCTGGATGGCCACGTACGCGAGCCCCGCGGCGAGCACGGCGCTCGCGAGGATCGCGTTCCCCATCGCCTTGCGGGCCCGAAGCCGCCGGACCCGGTTCGGACGAACCGGCATCTGTTCCCTTCGTCGAAGAAGGCTCCGGGGGGAAGCGGCCTACGCCGGCACCGAAGCCTTCTCTAGCTTAGGAGACCGACGCTATCAAACCCTCAACCCTCGAGGCAAACTTGAAACCGGGGCCCTCCGAGGCCGCTATCTGAGCCTGGGGAAGGCCCTCCGAGCGTTCTCCGCGGTCGCGGTACGAACGTTTTCCACAGGCTCGCCGCGCGCCGCGGCGATCTCCTCGATCGCGTCGATGACGTTCGCGGGAACGTTGCCGCGCCCGCGCAGCCGCTGCGGGGCGAGGAACGGGCTGTCGGTCTCGACGAGGATCCGGTCGAGCGGGGCGGCTCCCGCGGCGTCGCGCAGGTGGGCGTTCTTCGGGTACGTGACGTTCCCCGCGAACGACAGGTACCAGCCGCGATCGGTGCACGCCCGAGCGATGTCGGCGTCGCCGCTGAAGCAGTGGAGCACCACCTGCTCCGCCGAACCCTCATCGAGCACTCGAAGGATGTCGGGCCACGCGTCGCGAACGTGGACGACGAGCGGCAGCCCGGACTCGCGCGCGAGCCCGACATGGGTCCGAAGGACCCGCTCCTGATCCTCGCGCGGCGACCGCATCCGGAAGAAGTCGAGACCGCACTCGCCGACCCCCACGACGAGCGGGTTGCCGAGCAGCTCCTCGATCTCGGCGCCCGCCCGCGCGTCGAACTCGCTCGCCTCGTGAGGATGCATGCCGGCCGTGGCGAACACGCCGCGGAACGACTCGGCGAGCTCGAGCGACCGGCGGCTCGACCCGGGGTCGATGCCGACGCAGACGAGCGTCTCGACCCCCGCTGCCTTCGATGCCTCGACCACGGAAGCCGGCGCCCTCTCGAGCAGGAACAGGTGGCAGTGGGTGTCGACGACCCCGGCCGGACCGGAGGCGTGCATCGGCGGTTCAGGGTTCGACGCGCTCATGCGCCGGACACCCTACCCGTCACGCCTCCGTCCTCGACCTCGGGTCGAAGAGGATCGGGCCGCCCGATGCGCTGCGGCGGACCGCTATCGACTCGAAGTCGAGGAGCCGGGTCCCACGTGAAACCCTGCGCCAACCCTCACTCAGGAGTCGAGGCGGGGGAACAGCGGGTCGCCCTTCGTGGTCGTCGTCCCGGCCGCGAGGCCGCCCCAAGTGGCGTCGCCGGGGAGGCGTTGGTCCTCGAGGGGCAGCTCGATCCCGAGCTGGTCCCACAGACGCCCGGCCGCGCCGGGCATGATCGGCCGGATCACGATCGCGAGGATCCGGAGCGTCTCCGCGGCCGCGTACAGGATGCCGGCGAGCTCGTCTCGCCGCCCCTCCTCGCCCGCGATCTTCCACGGCTCCTTCTCGACCAGGTAGCGGTTCGCCCGGCCCACGATGTCCCACACCGCGCCGAGCGCCTGCGAGAGGGCAAGGACGGCCATGTGCTCGTCGTACCGACGGACGGCATCTTCGATGACCGTCGGGAGGTCGTCCGCCGCGTCCGCAGCGGGTTCGGGGACGATGCCGTCGAAGTACGACCCGAGCATCGCGAGCACCCGGCTCGCGAGGTTGCCGAGCCCGTTGGCGAGGTCGGCGTTGTGGCGGTCGACCATCGACTCCCAGGAGTAGTTGCCGTCCTGGCCGAACTGGATCTCGCGCATGAAGTAGTACCGGTACGAGTCCACGCCGAAGTGGTCGAGCAACTCGAACGGATGACTCCCCGTTCCCTTGCTCTTCGACATCTTCTCGCCGCCGACGTTCACGAAGCCGTGACCGAAGACCACCTTCGGGACGTCGACGCCCGCGGCCATCAGCAGCGCCGGCCAGATCACCGCGTGGAAGCGGGTGATGTCCTTGCCGATGATCTGGGCGTTCGGGGGCCAGACCCGATCGAACAGCGGGTCGTCCGTGCCGAACCCCACCGCCGTCGCGTAGTTGAGGAGCGCGTCGACCCAGACGTAGATCACGTGGCGGTCGTCCCAGGGCAGGGGGATCCCCCAGTCCGTGCCCGTGCGTGAGATCGAGAGGTCCTGGAGCCCGCCTCGCACGAACGCAAGGATCTCGTTCCGCCGGGTCTCGGGCATCACGAACGTGGGGCGCTCCTTGTAGAGCTCGAGGAGGCGGTCCTGGTACTTCGAGAGCGGGAAGAAGTAGTTCTCCTCCTCCAGGTACTCGACCGGGATGCCGTGGATCGGGCAGTTCCCGTCCACGAGCTCCTTCTCCTGCTTGAACTCCTCGCACGACGGGCAGTAGGGACCTCGATAGATGCCGAGGTAGACCTCGTCGCGCTCGCGCAGGCGTTCGACGAATCGCTGCACCCGTTCGGCATGTCGCGGTTCCGACGTCCGGATGAAGTCGTCGTTGGAGATCTCTAGCCGGCGCCACACCTCGATCCACTTCGGAACCATCTCGTCGACCCATTCCTGGGGCGAGATGCCCCGCTCGGCGGATGCGCGCGCGACGTTCAGACTGTGCTCGTCGGTCCCGGTGAGGAAGTGGACGGGCCGCCCCTTCATCCGGTGGTGCCGGGCGAGCATGTCGCAGGCGATGATCTCGTAGGCCGTCCCGACGTGCGGCTCCGCGTTGACGTACGGGATCGCCGAGGTGATGTAGTAGACGTCCTCGCCCATAGTCGGGGAATCCTAGCCGGGCTTGACCAGTGCCTCGTAGATCGCGTTCGCCGAGCCGCCGCGGCGCCCCGCGACCACGGTCGCCGCGTCGCGCTTGCGCATCCCCTCGTCGACGAGGGCCCGCGCCTCGGCGACGAGCTCCTCGAGCGGCGCGGCCGCCGGCTCGGCCCCCTCGAGGACCACGACGACCTCCCCCTTCGGCTCCGTGTCGCCGAGCGCATCGAGCACCTCCGAGACTCGACCGCGGAGGACCCCCTCGTGGAGCTTCGTCAGCTCGCGGGCGACCGCGACCTCCCGGTCGCCGAGCTCCTCGAGCACCTCGCGAAGGGTCGCGACGAGACGCCGCGGCGACTCGAACAGGACCACGGTGCGCGGCTCGGCCGCCAGCTCGCGGAGCCGCGCCCGCCGCTCCCCCGCCCGTCTCGGCAGGAAGCCCTCGAAGACCCACCGGTCGGTCGGCAGGCCCGAGACCGCGAGCGCCGCGGTGACGGCCGACGGCCCCGGGACGACCGTGACGTCGATCCCCTCCGCGGCGCAGGCCCGGACGAGCCGGAACCCCGGGTCCGAGACGCTCGGCATCCCCGCGTCGGAGACGAGGGCGACCCGGGCACCGCCGCGCAGGTCCTCCAAGAGCCGCTCGGTGCGCTCGCGCTCGTTGCCTTCGAACAGCGAGACCATCCGCGCCTCGATGCCGAGATGCACGAGGAGCTTGCCGGTCCTCCGCGTGTCCTCGGCCGCCACGAGGTCGGCGTCGGCGAGCGTCTCACGCGCGCGCTCGGTGAGGTCGCCGAGGTTGCCGATCGGCGTGCCGACGAGGAACAGTCGCCCGCTCACGGATCGCATCGTCCCACGACGCCCTACGATCGAGCCGTGCCGGCCGACGGAGACCGCGACTACTCAACGACGCCGCTCGCGACGAAGCTCGGCGTTCGCGAGGGGTCGCGCGTGCTGGTGGTGGCTCCCCCCGACGGCTTCTCGCTCGGGCCGCTGCCCGCCGGCGTGGAGACGGCGCGGTCCGCGCGCGGTCGCCTCGACGTCGTCGTGCTGTTCACCCGCCGGGCGAGCGAGCTTCGGCGCCGGTTCTCGACCCTGGCGAAGGCCCTCGAGCCCGACGGCCGGCTGTGGGTCGCCTGGCCGAAGAAGGCATCGAGTCTGCCGACCGACCTGTCGTTCGAGACCGTCCAGCGGACCGGCCTGGGCGCCGGGCTCGTCGACAACAAGTCGGCCTCGATCGACGAGCGATACCAGGGTGTCCAGTTCGTCTACCGGCTGAAGGACCGCCCCCGCCGATAGCCCTCCGCCGGAGCCTTCCAAGCTCCCGCCCGAGCGGCATCCCTGCCGTACCATCGGTCGGCATGTCCGCGATCACCCAGACCGAGCGTCCGCCGGCGTTCCGCCGCGAGCGACCCGCGGCCGCGAAGGCGAACGCGGTCCTCCGCAGGCTGAATCGGCCGGTCGTTGCGATCCTCGCGGTGGGGCTGATCGCCGGCTACCTGCGGTTCATGCACCTCGGGTACCCGGACCGGACCGTCTTCGACGAGTACTACTACCCGAAGTCCGCCTGCATCCTCCTCGGCTACGACGACGAGACCTGCAGGATCCGGAGCGCCGACGAGCGTTTCTGGCGCGAGAACGAGTGGGACACCGGCGCTTTCGTCCACCCGCCGCTCGGCAAGTACATGATCGGGCTCGGCGAGCTCGCGTTCGGCGTCGACCCGTTCGGGTGGCGCGTCGGCGCCGCGGTGACCGGAACGCTGACCGTGATGCTCCTCGCCGGCATCGCCCAACTCCTGTGGGCGAGCTCGATCTGGACGTTCGCCGCCGGCCTGCTCCTCGCCACGGAGAGCCTGAACTTCGTGCAGTCGAGGACGGGGATCCTCGACATCTTCGTCGCGTTCTGGATCGTCCTCGGGTGCCTGTTACTCCTGCTCGACAAGCGATCGATCGAACGGCGTACGGCCGAGGCGTCCGCCGCGGCGGAGGTCGACGGTGACGGCGGGACGCCGCGGCGGCGCCGGCTGCCCGCTCCCCTGTGGCGGCCCTGGCGGTTCGCCGCGGGGGCGGCGTTCGGGGCCGGCGTCGCCACGAAGTGGTCGGGGCTGATGGGGATCTTCGCGGCGGTCGCCCTCTCCTTCGGATGGGAAGTGGTGCGCCGCAAGCGGTTCGGCATCAAGAGCCCGCTGCTGAGCACGCTTACCGCGGAGGGATTCGGGCTCGTGCTCGCCTACCTCCTGCTCCCGTTCGCCGTGTACGTCGCCTCATACACGGGGTGGTTCTTCCACTTCGGCTTCGACCTCGGGCGGTGGGCGGAGCTCCAGGGGTCGATGGCGAAGTTCCACGCGGACCTGCCACTCGTGAACGAGGAGGGCCAGCCGAGTCACGGCTACCTCTCGACGCCGTTGCAGTGGATCCTCCTTCGACGCCCGGTCTTCTACTACGGCGTGTACGGGGACGGCTTCCGGCAGGTGATCTATTCGCACGGGAACCCGGCGATCTTCTGGGGCAGCATCCTCGCGATCCCGTATTGCGCGTATGCGTGGTGGCGCAGCCGCGACTGGCGGGCGGGGTACATCCTCGTGGCGATCGCCGGGCTGTATCTCCCGTGGTTCCTCGTGTCGCGGCCGCAGTTCCTGTTCTACGCGACGCCGATCACGCCGTTCTTCGTCCTCGCGTGCGTGTACGCGATCCGCGACCTGTCGGAGATGCGCATCGCCGGCTCGAGATCGCGACCGTTCCTCCCCGTCGCGGTGGGGTTCGTCGCGCTTTCGGTGATCCTGTTCGTCTGGTTCTGGCCGGTGATGACGGGCGCCCCGATCACCGACGCGGCGTTCAAGCTCCGCTACTGGTTCACGACCTGGGTCTAGCGCCCTCACACGCCGAGCTCGCGAACGCCCATCCGGAGCGCCACCGAACAGCGCACGCCGCGCCTTGGGCCTTCGACCGCGTGGTACGGGCGCCCGTCCCGCGATCCCGCGAGTCCCGGCCCGCGCATCAGCGTGAGGCCGCCAGCGCGGGCGTCCCAGCGCTCGAGCGCCTCCCCCTCGCGTGACGGAAGGATCTCGAACGGCGCCGAGCCGACGATCGTGAAGACCGCGACGAGTCGCCGGTACGAGCGCCCGTCCAGGTGCGACGTCACCCCCACCCACCCGGGGCGGTAGACCCCGATCCCGGCCTCGTTCGGCCGCCAGGTCGCGAGTCCGCGGATCTCGGATCCCTGGGCGCGCACCCGCTCGGCGAACGCGTCGCGGAGCTCGCGGAGGTGCGGGAACCCCTCGAACGGATCGGCCACGTCGAAGCCGTCGATCTTCATCCGGACGCCCGCGGCGCCGAACGTTCCCTCCATCCGCCGGAGCGGGCCGGATCGGATCTCCTCCCAGAGCCGGCGCCGGAAGCCTTCGTCGAGGACGTCGTCGAGCCGCGCGAAACCGCGTCCGGCCGTCGCCCGCAGCGCGGGGGCGAGCGAGCGGCGCGAGAGCGCCGGGCTCACGAGAAGCCCGGGAGATGCTCGCGGAACAGCAGGTAGCCGATCCCCGCCGCGACGTCGAGGAGGAAGTGCGCGATCACGATCGGCCAGGCTCGCCGGGTCCGCACGAAGACGAACCCGAACAGGACGCCCATCGCGACGTTGCCGAGGAAGCCGCCCCATCCCTGATACAGGTGGTAGCTGCCGCGCAGGATCGCGCTCGCCGCGATCGCCCCGACCTCCGAGATGCCGAGCTGGCGCAACCGGGTCACGAGGTACGCGACCACGACGACCTCCTCGAGGAGCGCCGCCTCGGCCGCGTTCAGCAGCAGCACCGGCACCGTCCACCAGTGGCCGATCGGGGGGACCGGGATGACGAACCGGTTCACGCCGAGCGCGACCGCGGCGAGGTACAGCCCGATCCCCCCCAGGCCGACCACGACGAACAGCAGCGCGCCCCGGCTCACGTCCTCACGCGGCCGGTCCCACGACAGCCCGATCCCGCCGAGCCCCTCCCCGCTCCGGCGGACGAGGTAGGTCACGAGCCACACCGGCGCGAGCGAGAACAGCGACCCGAAGACCTGCCGGGCGAGGTGCGTGGTCTGCGAGACCGACGCCACGGTCACGCCGCGGATCGGCGCCTCGAGCAGGCTGAGGATCGCGAACACCGCGCTCGCGAGCAGCGACAGCGAGAGGACGACGAGCGTCTCCTCCGCGAGGGTTCGCCGCGGGAGCGGCGGGGCGTACGCGGGGCGCCTGTCCACCGACATGCCGGCAAGGGTACGGCCCCGCGTACGATGCGCGGCGATGGGGTTCAGCTTCGAAGCGGTGCACGCGCTCGACTACGAGGACCTGCGCCCGGGCTACGCCCTCGAGGCCGTGCGGTGGATCGTCGAACGCGCGGGCGTCGATCGAGACGCCGTGGTCGTCGATCTCGCGGCCGGAACCGGGCACCTCTCGCGGAGGTTCGTCGAGCTCGGCATGCCGGTCGTCGCGGTCGAGCCCGCCGGCAACCTGCGGCGGGTCCTGAAGGAACGGTTGCCCGCCGTCCGGACCATCGCCGGGGTCGCGGAGCGGATGCCCTTCGGCGATGGTGCGGTGGACCTCGTTGTCGTGGGCAACGCGTTCCACCACTTCGACGAGGTGCCGGCGTTCGCCGAGCTCCGGCGGATCCTGACGCCGAGCGGCGCGGCCGCGCTCTTCTGGGCTCGGTCGAACGACGACCGCGACCCCGCGCTCGCGGCCATCCAGCGAGTGGTACGGGAGACGGTCGACCGCGCCGACCGGGCGCCGACGTTCGTCCACGCGTACGACGCGTGGCACCATCCCCCCGAGCGCGTGGGCGGGTTCGGGATCATCGAGCGTCGCTCGTTCCCCCACCGGTACAACGTGCCGTCGGCGCGACTCGCCGACCTCTACGCGACGTCCAGCGACGTGGCATCGCTCCCCGAACCCGATCGCGGGGCGCTCCTCGCGCGGATCCGCGAACTCACTCGGCACCTCCCCGCGACCCTCGAGATCGCCGGCTCGAGCGACGTCGACCTGCTCGTCCGCGACGGGACCCCATCGCCGTGAGCGCGGACGTCGCGGACCTCGTGATCGTGGGCGCCGGCGCGATCGGCGGCTGGGCGTCGTGGTTCGCCCGCGAGAACGGAGCCGAGCGCGTCGTCGTGCTCGAACGGGACCGGGCCGGCGGCGGGGCGTCGAGCCGCGCGGCAGGGATCGTGCGCGCGCAGGGCGGGATCCGCCAGACCGTCGATCTCGGCCGGTGGTCGATCGGCTTCTACCGGAGCCAGCACGAGGTCATCGGCGTCGACTCCGGCTTCACCGAGCTCGGCTACCTGATCCTCGCCGTCTCCGCCTCGGACGAGCGCGAGGGCCTCGAGCGCGTCGAGATGCAGCGGGCCGCCGGGCTCGAGGTCCGGTGGGTGGACGCGGCGGAGGCCGCGACCCTCAACCCGACGCTGTCGAACGAGGGCCACCGCGGCGGCTCGTACGTCGAGACCGACGGCTTCATCGACCCACCGAGGAATGTCTCGGCATACCTCGCCGCGATGCGGATCGCGGGCGTCGACCTTCGCGAACGTACGGCGTTCGCAGCCCTCGACCTCTCGAACGGCCGCGTGGTCGGCGTGCGGACCCCCAACGGCACGATCGCCACCGAGCGCGTCGTCCTCACCGGCGGCCCGACGCTCCGAGCGGTCGGCACACTGGCGGGGATGCGCGTCCCCGCCGGCGGGACCCGCCACCAGGTGGCCGTCACCGAGCCGCACGAGGCGTTCGGGGTCGAGCGGCTCCCGATGGTGTTCGACCTGCGCGCGGGCCTGTACTGGCGGCTCGAGGACGGCGGCCTGCTGTTCGGCATGAGCAACCCCGACGAGGCGCCCGGCCCGGCGCGGACGATCGACTGGCCGTACCTGCGGAAGATGCTGCGGCGGCTGAACCGGTTCATCCCGGCGACGCGCGGGCTCGGCCTCCGGAAGGTCTGGGCGGCGACGATCGACTACACGCCGGACCACCTCCCGATCGTCGGGCCCGCGATCAACACCGGCGGCGACGCGATCGGCGGCGCGACCGTCGCGAGCGCCGGCGGCCACGGCATGATGTGGGGACCGGCCGTGGCGAAGATCGCCGCCGACCTCGCGATCGTCGGGAAGACCGACGTCACCGACGTCTCAGGCCTCGGGCTCGACCGCTTCGACGCGGAGGGTCGTTCGAGCTCGCTCGACCCGATGGCGCTGCCGTTCCCCGCGGAGCTCCCCGACGACGAGTGAGCCTCAGCCGAGGACGACGTCGACGATGATCAGCTCGGACGTCTCGGAGGCCGCGATCTCGACCGAGGACTCGTCCGCGATCTGCGCGGCCGAGCCCGTCCGCATCGGCTCCCCGTTCACGGTCACGTCGCCCTCGATCACGTACAGGTAGACGCCGCGCCCCGCGCCGAGCGGATGCTCCACCGCCACGCCGGAAGAGAGCCTCGAGACGAATACGCGGGCGTCCTGATGGACGAGGATGGCCTCCCCGCCGTCGCCGCTGATCACCTCGAGCAGGCGGTCGGTCCGGTCCTGCTCCGTGAAGATCTTCTGCTCGACGCCGGGCGGCAGGCCCTGCTCCGCCGGGATGATCCACAGCTGGATGAACCGCATCGGCTCGGTCTCCGAAGCGTTCTGCTCCGAGTGGTTCGCGCCGCTCCCGAGCGTCATCCGCTGCACCGACCCCGCGGGGAGCGGGCCGGGCGAACCCCCGACGTCGTCCTCGTGACGGAACGTCCCCTCGACCACGTAGGTGAGGCCCTCGATGTCCCGATGCGGATGCATCGGCCAGATCGCGCCGGGGATCAGCCGGTCGTCGTTGAAGACCCGGAGCGTCCCGAAGTTCATGTACTGGGGGTCGTAGTAGCGGTCGAACGAGTAGTGCCAGCGGGCGCGGAACCACCCGCCCTCGATGTCGGGGATGTCCTCGTCGTGCCGGACCTTGATCGGCATCCGGGGCCTCCGCTCGGTCGTCCTCGAACGAGGCTACCCGCTGTCCCCAGCTACCAGCCGCCCTGGCACTGTGAGGGCATCGTCGCGTTCGCGCGGCCGAACGCAACCACGTCCTGGTCGATCGCGGCGCAGAGGTAGCCCCCGGCGCCATCGAGCCCGTCCGCGATCGTGACGAGGACGACGGTCGTCGGCGTGACCGTCATCGAGACCATGTTCGCGATCGGCCCGCCCTGCGAGTAGACGATCGAGGGGTCGTAGCCGACCGCGACGTCGGGGCCGTATCCCTGGAAGCTCCCGTTCTCCGCGTGATAGACCTGCGCCACGCGCACCGCGTCGTTCAGCGTGCTCTGCGCCTGGAGGTCGTACGCCTGCTCCGCGGGCTGCAGGACGCCGCCCGGACCGGTCGCGACCGGGCCGGTCGGAACGGCACCCGTGGCGCCGGCGCCCGTCGCCGCGGGCCCGGTGACCGGCGGCGCGGCCACGTCGGGCAGGGTCACCTCCGAGGCCGTGACGCCGATCGGTGCCGTCGCGGCCGCCGGCTCGGGTTCGGAGCCTCGGTCGCCGAGCAGCATGAACGGGAGCACCCACACGAGGGCGGCCACGAGCGCGAGCATGACCAGCAACCGCATCTCGACGTAGCCGCGCTCGGACCGCATGCGTGCCCTTCCGAAAGCTCCTTCGGCGTGGATATCGGCCGCGTGGCGAACGGCCTGTAGGGCGGGAGCGGGCTCCGCTCAGATCGCGAGCACGGGGCAGGTGAGCGTGCGCGTGACGCCCTCGACCGACTGGATCGGCATCACGATCGTCTTCGCGAGCTCGTCCAGGTCGGCGGCCTCGCCCCGGGCGATGACGTCGTAGGGGCCGGTCACCGGGTCCACGGAGGTGATGCCCTTCACGCCCGAGATCTCGCGGGTGACGTTGCTGGCCCTGCCCACCTCGGTCTGGATCAGGATGAACGCGCTGACCACGGTCGACCTCCTTCGGTCCGCACACGCCTCGGTCGCTTTCGGCATCGTACGTCAAGGCCCCGACCCCACGCGAACCACGCTCGGCCGCCTGCGGCGTCATCACGTTGTCGGGGATACTCGGCCGATGGAGCCCCCCACCACCTCCACGCCCTGGTGGCGCGACGGCGTGATCTACCAGATCTACGTCCGGTCGTTCCAGGACTCGAACGACGATGGGGTCGGCGACCTGCAGGGCATCCTCGACCGGCTCGACCACCTGGCGTGGCTGGGGATCGACGCGATCTGGCTGAGCCCGGTGACGCCGTCGCCGAACGCCGACTGGGGCTACGACGTCTCCGACTTCACGGGCGTGGACCCCGAGCTCGGCGACCTCGAGACGCTCGACCGGCTGATCGCCGACGCCGGCGATCGCGGGATCCGCGTGCTCTTGGACCTCGTTCCGAACCACACGAGCGACCGGCATCCGTGGTTCGTCGACGCGCGCTCGGGTCGCGAGGCCGCCCACCGAGACTGGTACGTGTGGACCAACCCCGGACCGGACGGCGGTCCGCCGAACAACTGGCGATCGACGTTCGGGGGTCCGGCGTGGACGTGGGACGACGCCACCGAGCAGTACTACCTGCATAACTTCCTCGCCGCGCAGCCCGACCTGAACTGGTGGAACGACGAGGTGCACGGGGCGCTCGACGACGTCCTGCGGTTCTGGTTCGACCGCGGGATCGCGGGCTTCCGGATCGACGTGGCGAACGGCCTCGTGAAGGACCGGGACCTCCGCGACAACCCGCCCGTAACCCAGGACGATCCGCCCCGCGTTCGGGCCCTCGGCGTACGGCCGGTCCACAATGCGAACCGGCCGGAGGTGCACGACGTGTACCGGCGGTGGCGCGGGATCGCCGACGCGTACGAGCCGGCGAGGGTGCTGATCGGCGAGACCTGGTTGTTCGATCTCGCGGAGCTCATGCGCTACTACGGCGCCGGCGACGAGCTCGACCTCGCGATGAACTTCCCGTTCGTGTTCGCGGAGTTCGGTCCCCCCCTCCGCGAGGTGGTCGAGTCGAGCGTGGCCGCGATGCCGGAGCACGCCTGGCCCGTGTGGGTCGGGTCGAACCACGACGCCGGCCGGCTCGCGACCCGATGGGCCGGCGGCGACGAGCGAAAGGTCCGGCTCGCGCTGATGCTCCTGCTCACGCTCCGCGGCACGCCGATCCTGTACTCCGGCGACGAGATCGGGATGCCCGAGGTCGAGCTCTCGCGCGACGACCTCCTCGACCCGGTGGGGATCCGCGGCTGGCCGGAGGACCCTGGCCGCGACCCCTGCCGCACCCCGATGCAGTGGACGGGCGATCCCGGCGCCGGATTCACGGGCGCGGGCGTTCGCCCCTGGCTCCCGATCGGCGACGCGACCGCGGTGAACGTGGCCGACCAACGTTCGGATCCCGGCTCGGTCCTGCACCTGGTCCGCGACCTGCTCGCCCTGCGCCGAGACACGCCCGACCTGCGATCGGGCCCGCCTTCCGATCTCGAGACGCCCGCCGGCGCCTGGGCGTGGAGGCGGGGTGCGAGCACGCTCGTCGCGCTGAACCTCTCGGACGAGGCGACCCGGACGGCCGTCCCGGCGGGCACGATCGCGATCGGCACCAACCGCGCCCGCGACGGCGAGCGAGTCGGCGACGAACTCGAACTCGGGCCCTGGGAGGGAGCCGTGATCGCGCTTCGGGACTGACCCGTCGCGAGGCTCAGCCGGAGGCGGCGCGTCCCTCGCGACGGATCTGGACGAGGTGATCGGCCACACCGAGGCTCGTGAACGGCAGGACCGGTGCGAGCAGCAGGGCGACGTCGGACACGGTTCGGACCGTGAGGAACGCCCAGGCCGAGACGATCGCGATCGCGAGCGCTCGCGCCTTCCACGCCCGGTCGACGTCCGAGCGCATCGCGACGATCCCGCCCGCGCCCACGCCCGCGACGAAGCCCGTGACGGCGTCGGCGGCGATCGCGGACACCGGGATGCCGACGACGAGGCAGAGGAGCATCGCGCGCAGGGTCGCGCCCGGCGCCCGTGGATGACCGGACGTGAACGCGAGCGCCATGAACACGAACGGGATCAGGCACAGGCCGAACGCGATCCACAGGCCAGCGGCCGGCACGCGCACGGGGTCGTCCGAGGCGACCGATACCAGACCCACGAGCAGCCCCCAGTATGCCGGCACCAACAGGAGCGTCGCGATCAGGATCGACCGCCAGACGCGCCGCGGCGACAGGGGCTCGGCCCCGGCGCCGGGGGATCGCCGCTGCGTCACGCGGTGGTCAGCCCTTGACGGCACCGGCCGTCAGCCCCCGCACGAAGTACTTCTGCAGCGCGAAGAACACGATCAGCGGCAGCGCCATCGAGATGAACGCCGCGGAGGTGAGCAGGTGCCAGTTCTCACCACGGGAACCGACGAGCTCGCGGAGCGCGACGGTGAGCACCCGGTTCTGTCCGGCCCCACCGAGGAACACGTACGCGACGAGCAGGTCGTTCCAGACCCACAGGAACTGGAAGATCGCGAACGCGGCCAGCGCCGGCACCGAGAGCGGGACGATCAGCCGCCAGAAGATCGTGAAGTGGTCGGCCCCGTCCATCCGGGCGGACTCGATGATCGACGAGGGCAGCGACCCGATGTAGTTCCGTAAGAGGTAGACCGCGAGCGGCAGCCCGAACCCGGCGTGCGCGAGCCACACCCCGAGGAACGTCCCCTGCAGGCTGAGGTTCGGGAACACCTGGAGCCCGAACAGCACGCCTCCCTGCGTGTACAGCCGCAGGATCGGGATCAGGGCCATCTGGAGCGGCACCACAAGCAGTCCGACGACGACCACGAACAGGACGTACCGGCCGCGGAACTCCATCCAGGAGAACGCGTACGCGGCGAAGGCCGCGATCGTGATCGGGATCACCGTGGACGGGATCGTGACGGCGAGGCTGTTCAGGAACGCGTTGCCGAACCCTCCCTGATCTAGCGCAACCCGGTAGTTATCGAAGGTCCACTCGGCCGCCCGGAACGGGTGCGCGAACACGGTCCACCACCCGGAGGTGTTCACGGCGTCCTCCGGCCGCAGGGACGTGATGAGCACCCCGAGCGTCGGGATCGTCCACAGGATGACGATCACGATGATCGTGATCCTGACGAACCATCCGCCGCGGCCCGCGTCCTCGAGCTCCCGTCCCCTCGGAGCCTCGGGAGGCGCGGCCTTCGGCGGCGCTTCCGTGGCGACGGAGCTCACCGGATCGCCTCCTCCTCGCGGAAGCGTTTGATGTTCCAGGCCATCACGGGGATCACGGCGACGAACAGCACCACCGCGATCGCGGCCGCCCGCCCGTTGTGGTTGAGCTGGAAGAACCAACGGATCATGCGTTCGGCGACCACCACGGTGCCGTTCGTCTCCGCGCTGGCCGGCTGCACGAACACGATGTCGAAGACCTTCATCGCGTTGATCACCATGTACGTGGTGACGACGACGATCGTCGGCAGGATGCTCGGGACCATGATCCGCCGGAAGACCTGGAACTCGGACGCGCCGTCGATCCGAGCCGCCTCGATGATCTCGTCCGGGATCGACTTGATCGCGGCCGACAGCACCACCATCGCGAACCCGGTCTGCATCCAGACCATGATCACCATCAGGAACAGGTTGTTCCACGGCTGCAGCTCCAGCCACTTCGCCGGTTCCTGACCCAGACCGAGCATGATCCCGTTCAGCAGGCCGATGTTCGAGCCGAAGCCCTCCGGGCGGTAGCTGTAGATCAGCTGCCAGGTGATCGATGCTCCGGCGAAGGAGATCGCCAACGGCAGGAAGATCATCGACTTCGCGACGGCCTCGCCGCGCCGGAGGCGATCCGCCAGCGTCGCGTACACGAGACCGATGCTCACGCCGAACAACGGCACGAGGATGATCCACCCCGCGGTGTTCCGGATCGCCGTCAGCATGTCCGGATCCGTGAACACGAACTTGAAGTTCTCCAGGCCGACCCATTCCAGGCTGTTGATGTCCTTGAACGAGATCAGCACCGTGTTGATCACCGGATAGACCAGGAACACCGCGAGGATCACGAGGCACGGCCCCACGAAGACGTACGGGCGAACGCCTTCGCGGATCCGAGCGGGGAACAGGTCGACCGCCTTGTTCATCCCCCAGTACAGGAGGAAGACGCCGCCGACCCCCACCGCGATCGCGACCCCGACCACGATGAACCGGTTCGCGCGTTCGTCCCGCAGGTAATCGAACGTCCACCACAGGACGTAGAACATCCCGATCGGGACGGCGATCGCGGCGAGGAGCCTGAGTGCCCAGGTCAGCACCGCGTTGAAGCCACGGGCACCCGGCGTCTCGGTCGCCTGCGGCTCGGTCTGCGGCTCCGTCGAGACCTTCACGGGCTCATCCTCCCGCCTGCGTCGTGTTCACCGCAAACGCAGGGGGCGGCCGCCTCGGCGGCCGCCCCCCTCGTTCCATCGAGCGTCGATCGCTCGTGTTGCTCGTCGCCTACTCCGCGGGCCAGCTCGACTCGATCTCGTCCAGCACCGTGGACAGGGACTCCGGGCCGTCCTGCATGTACTGCACCATCCCGGTCCAGAAGCTGCCGGCGCCCACCTCGCCCGGCATCAGGTCCGAGGCGTCGAACCGGCCGGTGTCGTTCGCGATCGCGTCGGTGAGGATCACCGCCGAGTCGGCGAGGATCTGGTTCGCGTAGCAATCCGGGCCGACGTTGATGTTGGCCGAGATCCTCGAGGATGCAGGGTCTTGTCCCTGCGCGCACTGGATCGCCTCGCCGGCGAACTGCTGGACGAAGTCGATCACCTCTTCACGGTTGCCGGCGGTCCCGACGACCGCGAACTCGCCGGCGTACAGCGTCCCCTCCTGGTCGATCGGCGGGAGCGGGAACCAGTCGTAGTCCTCGCCGGCCACCGCGTCCTCGGGGAACGGCGCGGCCCCGATGATGAAGGTCGCCTGGCGGTGGAGCCAGCAGCCGGGCGGGTCCTCGAACATCGGCAACGGCGCCGACCCGAACGAGATCGACGGGGTGTCCGCCGCACCGCCCAGGACGTAGCCCTCCGTGAACATGATGTTCCCGAACTCCTCGGCCGCGGCCGCGACCGCCGGATCGTTGAACGGGATCTCGTGGGCGACCCACTGATCGTAGGTCTCCACGCCGGCGGTCCGGAGCATGATGTCTTCCATCCAGTCGGTGGCCGGCCACCCGGTCGCACCGCCCGACTCGAAGCCCACGCACCACGGCGTGCCGCCGTCGGCCACGATCTGGTCGCTCAGCGCGAGCATCTCGTCCCAGGTGGTGGGCTCGGTGTACCCGGCGGCGTCGAAGTCGTCCTTCGGGTACCACACCATGCTCTTCAGGTTCACGTTCGTCGGGATGCCGTAGTGCTCACCATCCAGCTCGACGAGCGAGAAGAGATAGTCCCCGTAGGACTCCTCGAGCGCCGCGACGTCGATCCCCATGTCCTCCAGAGACAGGATCGTTCCGGCCTGGGCCTGCTGGATGACGGTCCCCGGCTGCGGCACGAGCGCGATGTCGAGGGTGCCTCCCTCGGAGCGGATCGCGAACTGCTCCTCGAAGTCCGCCGAGGCCTCGATCTCGACCGCGTAGTCGGCGTTCTCGAGGTTCTCGTCCACCGCGGCCTGTACCGCCTCGCCTTCGTTCGGCTCCATCGCGTTCAGGACGTTCACCGTCCCGGTGTTCGGTTCGGTCGCCGCGGTTTCGCCGTCGCCGCCGCCACCGCCGTCTCCGTCATCATCGCCCGCGCACCCGGCGGCGATCAGCATCAGCGCCACTACGGGGACGAGCAACTTGAGTCGCCTCATACAGGCTCCCCCTTTCTCACGGGATGTCTCATTCTCCCCCAATCGTGTCGCTTCCGCTCAACCCGGCCGGAGGGCCCGGCGTGGTCGAGCCGAGCAGGACTCAGGGCGGTCGTCCTCCTTTCGTCTCGCCCACGCTGGAACGGCGGATCACCAGTTCGGTGGGCAGGATCACCCGGTGAGGTCCGCCTCCCCGATGCCGCAACAGGTGGAAGAGCGCCCGTGCGGCCTCGGCCCCTTGCTCCTGCACGCCTTGCCTGATCGTCGTGAGCGGCGGGTCGAGCCTCGCCGCGAACCCCACGTCGTCGAAGCCCACGAGCGCGACGTCGCCCGGGACCGAGAGGTTGCGCGCGCGGATGCTTTCGAGCGCGCCCTCGGCGGTCGCGTCGTTGCCGCAGAAGATCGCGTCGACGCCCCGGTCGAGCAGCTCCCGGGCCCCCTCGCGGCCCGACGCTGCCGTGAAGGCTCCGTCGACGATCAGGTCGTCGGCCGGGAATCCGGACCGGGCCATCGCCTGCAGGTAGCCCGCGATCCGGTCCTCCCCCGCAACGGTTCCGCGGCGGCCCGTGATGTGGCCGATCCGGCGCCGGCCGATGTCCAGGAGGTGCGTCGTGATCACGTCCGCGGCCGCGACGTTGTCGACGTCGACGTAGCTCGCGTCCCGATCTGCGCGACGGTGACCGATCAGGACCGTCGGGAGGTCCGAGGCGAGGAGCCCGTCGACGAGTGGGTCGTCGAGGGTGTCTGCCGTGACGATGACGCCGTCGAGCAGCCGCATCCACAGGATCTGGTCGAGCGTCTCCTCCTTGGACCGGTTGCCGAGCCACAGCATCATCCCGGCGGCCTGATGCGCGAGCGCGTCGGTGAGCCCCTGGAGCAGGCTCGTGAAGTACGGGTCCTGGAACAGCAGGTGCGGCGAGAGGTGCATCACCACGCCGACGATGCCCGAGCGACCCGAGGCGAGCGTTCGCGCCGCCGCGTTCGGCCGGAACTTCGTGCGCTCGAGGACCTCGGTGACACGCGCCCTCGTCTCCTCCGAGACCGATCCCCCGTTGATCACCCGGGAGACGGTGGCGCGGGAGACGCCGCTCAGCGCTGCCAGCTCGTCCAGGGTCCGAACCAAGAACGCCATCCTCCGATTCGTACGGGATGGAAGCGCTCTCAAGCCTAAGCGGTCCCTCTCCCGCAGGTCAAGTCGAAAGCGTGGGAGCGCTCCCATCAACCCGAGACACGCTTGATGTGGTCCGCGAACCACCGGGCGCTCGCCTTCGGCGTCCGAACCTGGGTGTCGAAGTCCACGCGCACGATCCCGAACCGCTTGTCGTAGCCCTGCGCCCACTCGAAGTTGTCGAGCAGCGACCAGGCGAGGTAGCCGGCGAGCGGAACGCCCGCCTCGATCGCTTCCCCCACGGCGGCCACGTGCGAGCGCAGGTAGTCGACCCGGTCTCCGTCGTCCACGCGCCCGCCCGGTCCGACCAGGTCGTCGAACGCCGCGCCGTTCTCGGTCACGAACATCCGCGCGGGGCGATAGTCGCGATGGAGCCCGAGCAGGAGCTCCGTCATCCCGGACGGCACGATCGGCCACCCCATCGCGGTGACGGGCGTGCCCGGCGGGATCACGGCCCACGCGCCGAGCGAGCCGGGGGCCTCCACGGGTTCGGTGCCGCGCCCGGGCTCGGCGGCGATCAGCTGCGGGCGGTAGTAGTTGACGCCGAGGAACTCCAGCGATCCCCCGATCGTCTCGAGGTCGCCCTCGCGCACGAGCCCCCGGTCGAAGATCTCGCCGTAGTGCTCGACGAGCTCGGGCGGGTAGCCGCGTCCGAACAGCGGGTCGAGGAACAGCGCGTTCATGTGGAGGTCGGCGAGCCTCGCAACACGGACGTCCTCCGGATCGTCGGTGACGGGATGGTGTGGCTCGAGGTTGAGCGTGATGCCGACGCCGCCGCCCATCGCGTCTCGCGCGAGGCCGTGGGCGAGCAGCTGGTGGTGGGTGGCGGCGAGCGCGAGCGCGTCGTCGGTCTTGCCCGGCGCGTGGATCCCGGTGCCGTAGCCGAGCCACGCCGCCACCCAGGGCTCGTTGAGCGTGATCCACAGTCGGACCTCGCCGGCGAGCGCCGAGTGCACGATCGTCGCGTACTCGGCGAACCGTTCCGCGGTATCGCGGTTGGGCCAGCCGCCCGCGTCTTCGAGCGACTGGGGCAGGTCCCAGTGGAACAGCGTGAGGACCGGTTCGACGCCGCTCCGGTTCAGCTCGTCGACGAGGCGCCGGTAGTGGTCGAGCCCCTTCGGGTTCGGCGGGCCGGAACCCTCTGGCTGGATCCGCGGCCACGCGACCGAGAACCGGTACGCCCCCAGCCCGAGCTCCACCATGAGGGCGACGTCCTCCCGGTACCGGTGGTACTGGTCGCAGGCGACGTCACCCGTGTCGCCGTTCCGAACGCGACCCGGGGTCCTGCAGAACGTGTCCCAGATCGAGGGCCCGCGCCCGTCCTCGGTCGTCGCGCCCTCGACCTGGTACGCGGAGGTCGCCGAGCCCCACAGGAAGTCGTCCGGGAACGGCGAGGCGCCCGGCAGGGCTCAGGCCCCGTCCTCGTAGATCCCGAGCCCGGTCTCGGGATCGAAGAAGTGCAACCGCGCCGTGTCGACCCCGAGGTCGAGCGACTGCCGCTGAGCGGCTCGCGTCCGCGGGTCCAGCCGGGCGACGAAGGTCGACGTCCCGATCTCCGCAGCGCGTTCCAGCTCCTGCACCACGACGCTCACCTGGGCCATCGAGCCGGTCTGCTCGCCGACGAGCTCGCGCGTGTCCTCCGTCAGCACCGGCGGCGCGTCGATCGCGAAGTGCACGAGCACCTCGGACCCGAGCGCCTCCCGCAGCAGGATCTCGACCTTCATCCGCCGGTCCTCGGGGATGTCCGGCAGGACCGCCACGTCCTCCATGTTCTCGGGACGGATCCCGACGATCACCCGTTTGCCCTCGTACGCGCGGAGGCCGGGCCGCTCGGAGAGGACCTCGTCGTCGACCGCCAGCTTCGTGCTGCCGAACGACACCGAAAGCTTCCCGTCATCGCGGTTGAGATCGGCCTCCACCATGTTCATGGCGGGCGACCCGATGAACCCGGCGACGAACAGGTTCGCCGGGTGGTCGTAGAGGAACTGCGGATCGTCGATCTGCTGGAGCTCGCCCTTCTTGATGACCGCGACGCGGTTCCCCATCGTCATCGCCTCGGTCTGGTCGTGCGTGACGTAGATCGTCGTGACGCCGAGCTCGCTCTGGAGCTTCGACACCTCGGCGCGCATCTGGACGCGGAGCTTCGCGTCGAGGTTCGAGAGCGGCTCGTCCATCAGGAACGCCTGCGGCTCCCGGACGATCGCGCGTCCCATCGCGACGCGCTGCCGCTGCCCGCCGGAGAGCGCCTTCGGCTTGCGCTGGAGGTACTCGGTGAGGCCGAGGATGTCCGCCGCCTGGCGGACCCTGCGGTCGATCTCCTCCTTCGAGAGCTTGCGGAGCTTGAGGCCGAACGCCATGTTGTCGTACACGGACATGTGCGGATAGAGCGCGTAGTTCTGGAACACCATCGCGATGTCCCGCTCCTTCGGCGGGACGGCGTTCACGACCCTGTCGCCGATCGTGATCGTCCCCTGGGTGATGCTCTCGAGGCCGGCGACCATCCGCAGCGCGGTGGTCTTGCCACAACCGGAGGGGCCGACGAGGACGATGAACTCGCCGTCCTTGATGTCGACGTCCAGGTCCTTCACGGCGGTCGTCCCGTCGGGAAAGGTCTTCGAGACGCCGTCGAGCACGATCTCGGCCATGCCGCTCCTCCTCGCGGACCGTCGAACCCATTCAACCGCATGAGCCTGGCCCCGGTCGAGCCGGCCGCGGGCTCAGGCGGGGCCGGCTCACGCCAGGACGGCGCGCAGGACCTCGCGCTCAAGCGTGCGCGAGATGGCCGCACCGAGCTCGGACTCCCGGCGGTCGCGCGCGGTCCGGTACGCGACGATCGCATCCTCGATCGACCCCGGGACGTCGGTCACGCCGAGGGGCTGGAGCAGGTGCTCGCTCATCAGCCCGAGCTGCTCGGTCACGAGCTCGGTCTCGCCGCGCTGCCGTTTCGAGGCCATCCACAGGATCCAGTCCCAGAAGTGCCGGTCGATGCCCTCGAGCGTGTTGGCGGTGACCTCCCATGGCGGCTCGAGCTCGTGGGGAACGTGGACGATCAGGTCGACCTTCGCCGGGCCGGGAAGCATCAGCATGTAGCACGAGTACTCGGGCGGGCCTAGCCGGTCCCACTGCGCCGCGAGCGGCTCGAGCTCCGCGACGAGCGCGGGGAGGTCCCGGGCGACCGCGTCCAGGTCGTCCGCGCGGATCACGAAGTCCCAGTCGGACAGCGGGACGGGGGTGCCGGTCGCGCGCGAACCGACGAGCTCAACGCGGAGGACGTGCGGGTGGCGTTCGAGCGCGGCGCGGACGAGCGGGGCGAGGTCGCGCTCGCGCGGTGCTGCGTCGTCGTCGGTCGCCACGCGACCAAGGCTACGATGCCGGCATGTCGCCCGAGACCTGCGTCGTCGAGAACAACATCCGGCTCGTCGAGGGCAGCATCATCCAGCAGGAGGTCGACGCGATCGTGAACGCGGCGAACCCCTCGCTCATGGGCGGCGGCGGCGTGGACGGCGCGATCCACCGCGCCGGCGGGCCGGCGATCCTCGAGGAGTGCACGCAGATCAGGCGGTCGCGCTACCCCGACGGGCTTCCGACGGGGCAGGCGGTGGCGACCACCGCGGGCAACCTGCCGGCGAGGTGGGTGATCCACACGGTCGGCCCGGTCTACGGCGACGTCGACGACCCGGCCGGCCTCCTCGCCTCATGCCACACCCAGTCGCTGCGGGTCGCCGACGAGCTCGGCGCGTCGACCGTGGCGTTCCCCGCGATTTCGACGGGGATCTACGGCTATCCGCTCGGCGAGGCCGCCGAGGTCGCGATCGGTGCCGTCCGGAGTGCCCAGACCTCGGTGGAGGAGGTCCGGTTCGTGCTGTTCGGCGGGAAGGCGTTCGAGGCATTCGAGCGGGCGCTCGGCGCCTGAGGGCTTCCGTCGTTCCGCACGCCGTTGGTAGGATTTTCGACGTTCCCATGAGCGACCTCACGACCGACCTCACGAGCTCCGAGGGCCTCGCCGAGCATCTGGACGAGGTCCAGATCGTCGACTGCCGAGAGCCCTACGAGTGGCAGGCGGGCAGGATCGAGGGCTCGATCCACCTCCCGCTCAACTCGATCCTCGCGGGGGCGATCGGCCAGCTCGACGACAGTCGGACGACCGTGGTCGTGTGCCGTTCGGGCAGCCGCAGCGAGCTCGCGACGCTGATGCTGCGGGCCAAGGGGTTCGAGGCCTACAACCTCGAGCGCGGCCTCGAGGAGTGGGCCGGCGAGGGCCACGAGCTGCTTACGCCCGAGGGCCAGCCGGGGCGTGTGGCCTGAGCCTCATCCCGAAGGCCAGCGACGGTACATGGGTTTCCGTTCCTCACCCTCGTACGTCGTGACGGCGACCTCCTCGACGGACAGCGCATAGAACGCGAGCGGCTCCGGCGCCTCCTCGGCGATCGATCGCGCCGCGGGGTGGCGGTCCGACATCCGTTCCATCCACCCGGACACCAGGAACTCGCCGCCCTCGCCCTCGAGATCGGTCATCGGCGTGTGCAGCGCGTACCGGCCGTTCGCCGCGACCTCGGCGACCTTCGGGCTCCGCGCCCGGAAGCGCACGCACAGCAGGCCGGCGGCGATCCACGGCTCGACGGGGTGGACCCGGGGCCAGCCGTTCTCGCGCACCGTCGCCTGGAAGCACACGCGACCCCCGATGCGCGCGCGGCCGAACGCCGCGAGCTCGGGATCCGCGCGCTCGAACTCGGACCACGTCGCCATCGGCGAACGTAGCCTATGGTCGTGGCCGACGTCGACGCCGCGCGCCGAGCGCTCGAGCAGGCGCTGGGAGCGGGCGAGGTCCTCTCGGACCCGCTCTCGCTCCGCCTGTACGCGCGCGATGCATCGATGGTCGAGGGGGGGTGTGCGCTCGTCGTGTTCCCTCGGTCGACCGAGGACGTCGCGGCGTGCGTCCGGATCGCGGCCGAGCACGGGCTGCCGGTGGTCCCACGGGGCTCGGGTACGGGGCTCGCCGGCGGGTCGACGCCGCTCGGCGACGCGCTCGTCGTCACGACCACGAAGATGACCCGGATCCTCGAGATCAGGCCCGAGGACCGGCTCGCGTGGGTCGAGCCCGGCGTCCCGAACCTCGACCTCGCGAACGCGCTCCGTCCGCACGGGTCCACGTTCGCGCCCGACCCATCGTCGCAGCAGACGTCGTCGATCGGCGGCAACGTGAGCACGAACGCGGGCGGCCCCCACTGCCTCGCGTACGGCGTCACGTCGAACCACGTCCTCGCACTCGACGTCGTGCTTCCCGACGGGAGCGTCGAGCGACTCGGGTCCGAGGCGCCGGAGGCCCCCGGGTACGACCTCCGGTCCGTCGTCGTCGGGAGCGAAGGGACGCTCGGCATCGTGGCGGCGGTGTGCGTCCGGCTCACGCCGCTCCCGGCGGCGGTCCGGACGTCGCTGTTCGACTTCGAGACCGTCGAGGACTGCGCGGCGACCGTGACCGACATCATCGCGAGCGGCGTCGTCCCGGCAGCCGTCGAGATGATGGACCAGGGCATCGTCGTTGCGGCGGAGCGGTTCGCGCACGCCGGGTACCCGATCGACGCCGCCGCGATCCTCATCGTTGAGGTCGACGGCACGGGCGCGTCGGTCGAGGCACAGTCCCGCGTCGTCGAGGCGGCGGCCCGCGCGAACCGCGTCCGTCACGTGCGCGTCGCCGCCGACGAGGCCGAGCGCGCGCTGATCTGGAAGGGGCGCAAGTCCGCATTCGGCGCCGTGGCGCAGATCGCGCCGCACTACCACCTGCACGACTGCGTCGTGCCGCGCACGAAGCTCGTCGAGGTGCTCTCGGGCGTCTACGAGATCGCCGCCCGCCACGAGCTCGTCGTCACGAACGTGTTCCACGCCGGCGACGGGAACCTGCACCCGCTGCTGTCGTTCGACCGGCGCGAGCCGGGGACGCTCGAGCGCGTGCTCGCCGCGAGCGAGGAGATCGTCCGCCTCTGCGTCGACGCCGGCGGTGCTCTGTCGGGCGAGCACGGGATCGGGCTCGAGAAGCGCGACTTCATGCCGCTCGTGTTCTCGGCCGAGGACCTGTCGGCGCAGGCGTGCGTCCGGGCCGCGTTCGACCCCGAGGGGCGGATGAACCCGAGCAAGGTCCTGCCCGACGGTGCGCGATGCGGCGACTTCGCCGCCGCGCGGGGCGACGATGCGGCCCGCGTCGCCGCCGAGCTGCCGGAGGGCGCGTGGATCTGATCCACCCCACCTCGTCGATCGAGCTCGTGGAGGCGGTCCGCGATTCGAACGACCGGCTGATCCGGCTCCTCGTCGTCGGGGGCCGCCGGCACCTCGACAAGGGCAACGCGAGCGACGCCGACGCCGAACTGTGGACGACGCAGCTCGACCGCCTCGTCGCGTACCACCCGTCGGAGATGGTCGCGGTCGTCGAGGCCGGGATGCGGATCGGCGAGCTGAACCGGCTCGTCGCCGATGGCGGCCAGGAGTGGCCCTCCGACGCGCCGGAGGACGCGACCGTCGGCGGCGTGATCGCGAGCGGCGCCTCGAGCGCTCGGCGGCTGCGGATGGGTCCGCTCCGCGACACGGTCCTCGAGGCCGAGGTCGTCACCGGCGACGGCCGGCTCGTCCGCAGCGGCGCCAGAACCGTGAAGAACGTGACCGGCTACGACCTCCACAAGCTCGTGGCCGGGTCGCTCGGGACGCTCGGCGTGATCGCCAGGGTCGCGATCAAGGTCCGGCCGCTGCCGAGGGCTCGCAGGACGCTGCGGTTCGACGGCGATCTCGGTCTGGCGCGCGAGCTCCTCGGCGCGGTGCCGAGCGCCGCGGCCGTGCTCGCGATGCCCGGCGAGGTGCAGCTGCGGCTCGAGGGATGGCCCGAGGAGGTCGAGGAGGAGACGGCGCAGGCATCCTCGGTCTCGGATCCGACCGAGATCGCGAACGACGAGCGGTTCTCCTCCTCGACCCCCTGGGACGCGAAGCCCATCGTCGCCGAGGTCGCCGTCCCGCCGTCGAAGCTCGACGCGGCCGTCACCGGCGAGGCGTGGGGCGCGCTCGCCGGCGTGGGGATCGCATGGGTCGGACTCGACGACGCGGGCGGTCTCGATGCGTTGCGCGAACGCGTCCGCGCCGCGGGGGGCATCGCGCCGGTGATCCGCGGCGCTGGCGGGCTCGGCCACGAGCCCGTCGCGGCGACGGCCGTGCAGCGCAACCTGAAGGAGGCGTTCGACCCGAACGAGATCCTCGCCCCCGGGAGGGGCTGGGCGGCTTAGGTGAACGCCTTGCGGAGGCGCTCCCCGGCCTCCTCGAGCGTCTCGAGCTTCTTGCAGAACGCGAACCGCACGAGGTGGCTGCCGAGCTCGGGACGCGAGAAGAACGACGACCCCGGCACGACGGCGACGCCCACCTCTTTCGTGAGGTGGTGGGCGACCTCGACGTCGTCCCCCAGACCGAGGTGCGACACGTCCGCCATCACGTAGTAGGCGCCGCGAACCGGGTCCGCCTCGAACCCCGTCTCTTCGAGGATCCGGAGCAGCGTGTCACGTCGTTCGAGGTACTCGAGCGCCAGCCGCTCGTAGAACGACTCGGGCATCGCGAGCGCGACCGCCCCTGCCTCCTGCAGCGGCGCCGGCGCGGCGACCGTGAGGAAGTCGTGCACCGAACGGATGCCGCCGGTGAGCGCGTCGGGGGCAACGATCCAGCCGACGCGCCATCCCGTGACCGCATACGTCTTCGACAGCGCGCTGATCGTCACGGTCCGGTCCTCGAGGCCGGGGACGCTGCCCGGCGGCACGTGCCGATGTCCGTCGTACGTGATGTGCTCGTAGATCTCGTCGGTGAACACCACGGCGCCCCACGTCTGGCAGAGCCGAGCGATCACGTCGAGCTCCTCGCGCGAGAAGACCTTCCCGGTCGGGTTGTTCGGCGTGTTGATCACGATGCCGCGGGTGCGGTCGGTGAACGCGGCCTCGAGCTCGCGCTCGTCGAACGTCCAGTCCGGCGGCGCGAGCGTCACCGTCTTCGGCACCGCGCCGCACAGGATCGTGTCGGGCCCGTAATTCTCGTAGAACGGCTCGAAGACGACGACCTCGTCGTCGGGGTCGAGGACGCCGAGCATCCCGGCGATCATCGCCTCGGTCGAACCACAGGTGACGGTGACGTGTTTCGCCGCCTCGACCCACGTCATCCCGTACCGCGAGCGGTAGTCCTCGGCGACCGCCTGGCGGAAGCGCTCGGCGCCCCAGGTGATCGGATACTGGTTGATGTCCTCGGCGATCGCCGCCCGAGCCGCCTCTTTGAGCTCCTCCGGGGCGGCGAAGTCGGGGAATCCCTGCGAGAGGTTGATCGCGCCGTGCTCGTTCGACAGGCGCGTCATCTCGCGGATCACGGACTCCGTGAAGGAGGAAGCCCGCTTCGACGCTCTGATCATGGCCGGATGCTAGACGGTTAGGCCGAAGGAGCCGCCGAGACCCGATGAGTTCGAGACGCGACCTGGGTCTGTCCTTGCGTGGCGAACATGAGCGAGCGAGCCTTCCCGATCGTCGCCGTCGAAAGCGTCTCGGCCACTCGGGGCTTCTACGAGGCCCTCGGGTTCTTCGAGACGTACCGGTTCCCGGCGGACGGCGAACCCGGATACGTCACGATGAGCAGAGGTGAGTCGAGCATCGGCATCAGTGCAGTGAGCGCGGCGGACGAGGATCGCTTCGGCATCTGGGTGTATGTCGACGACGTGGACGCCACCCTGGAACGACTGCGCACGTCCGGGGCCCAGGTCATCAGCGAGCCCGAGGACCGACCGTGGGGCGAGCGCGTGGCACGGATCCGAGACCCGGGCGGCAACCTCGTGTACCTGGGTGCAACGAACTGAGGTCGTCGTCAGGAGCCACTGCTGTCTTAGATTCACGCAAGTGGACGCCTCGAACGTTCTGATCCGGCTCGCCCGGCCCGACGACTGGGAGCGCGTGCGCGACATCCGGCTCCGGTCCCTCGCCGACACCCCGAACGCCTACGGCTCCACGATCGAGCTGGAAGCCGCCTACGGCCAGCCCGAGTGGGTCGCGTGGATCGAAGGCTGGGAGGGCGCAACGAACGTCATGTACTTGGCCGACGCCGACGGTGCGTCGGTCGGGATGGCCGTCGGCTCGCGCGAAGGCGACGAGCAAGATGCGCATCTCTACGCGATGTGGGTCGACCCGGCGTGGCGAACCCGCGGCGTCGGCTCCCGGCTCGTGCACGAGGTGCTCGCGTGGGGTCGGTCGTGGGGGTCGAGATGGGTGATCCTGGGGGGTCACCGAGAGAGCAACGACGGGGCGGCCCGGTTCTACGAGCGATTGGGGTTCGCCGACACGGGCGAGCGACACCGCCTCCGGGAGGGCAGCCCGCTCCAGGTGCGGATCCTCCGCCGCGAGCCCTAACCACGGTCGCCCGATTCGGTCGGAACCGTCCACACGGTTTGCCGCCGGCTTACGAGCCGAAATGACGCATCCGCGCCACGAGCACGCCGGGGACCTCGGTGTAGACGAAACTGGGCGAATCCGCCTTGACGTTCGCCGGGTCACGGAGCGGCTCCTCGAAACCGTCGAGCACGAACCCGTGAGCGAAGAAGGGTCGGAACAGCTCGACGATCGGTCGGTCGAAGTACCACTGCGACACGGGCTGCCCTGGGATGCCGACGCCCTCGCTCGTCGAGGGCCGTCCGTAGGAAGAGACCCTCACCGAGTACGTCGTCTTCAGCTCACCGTCCACGAAGGCCCGCTCGATCGTTTGGACCACCTCCGCGGAGTTGAACGCCGGATGGCTGACCGAGAAGACGAGTCGCCCCCCGACGCGCAAGAGCCGGGCCGATGCCGACGCGAACGGCTCGACCGAGGCCATGTCCATCAGCGCCATGTTGCACACGACCGCGTCGAACGAGGCGACGTCGCCGAGCGCAAGTAATTCGACTCGTCGGTGGCATCGGCGAGCCGGTAGGCGATCTCCCCACCGTTCGCCCTAGCCCGCTCGAGCATCCCCGCGCTGAAATCAGTCGCGAGCACGGACGCGCCGAGCTCCGCCATGCGCCTCGCGAACTCTCCGTTCCCGCACGCGATCTCGAGCACTTGCTCGCCGGTCCGGATCTCGAGGAGACGTTCGAGAGCGGGCTGGATCAGATGGCGTTGCCAGGTAGAGCCCGCCTCCATCTGGTCGTCCCAGAACCCTGCGAGGCGTCCCAGGACGCGCGGAGCTGGTCGTTCGTGGCGTCGGGTCGCTCACGGCGAGCCGACTGTACACCCGCTCCACCCGCGGAAAGCCGCGACGATCGTGGGAGGATCGATCCATGGTCGTCGAACCCGACGGTATGCACATCCCGATCGGTACCGAGATGCCCGCCGGCGCCCGGTTCATCGGGCCTGTGGACGGTCTCGAGCCGCGGTGGCGGTTCCCGCTCGACGCGCCGTCCGACGCCGATCTCGCCGCGTGCGTCACGTGCGGCCTCTGCCTCCCCCACTGTCCGACGTACCGGATAACGGGCGAGGAGTCGGCATCTCCACGAGGCCGGATCGCCGCGATGCGCTCGGTCGCCGAGGGCCTGTCCGAACCCGACGAGACGTTCGCCGGGTTCATGGACCTCTGCCTCGTCTGCCGCGCGTGCGAGGACGTCTGCCCGTCGCACGTGCCGTTCGGCCGGATGGCGGAACGCGCTCGCGTGCAGGTCGAGCCCCTCCGGACCCGACGGGAACGATTCCTCCGGTGGCTCGGGCTCGATGTCGTGCTCCCGAGCAAGCGGCTGCTCTGGCTCGCCGCCGCGCTCCAGCCGCTCGGCCGAGCCGTCCTTCCCCGGCGCGTTCGATCGCTGGTCCCGCACCGCTCCGAGCTCTTCCATCGCCTTCCGCGCGTGACCGAACCGAACGGCGAGGTGCGCGGCACCGTCGCGCTCCTCTCCGGCTGCGTGCAGGACCGCTGGTTCCGCGACGTGAACCGGGCGACGATCCGCGTGCTCGCGCGGAACG
>Ga0075431_100000392_pt1 | contig 35161 bp, 33 predicted proteins | sample RhiMetdeltSRZDD5_FD_75297 | JGI IMG/M metagenome (GOLD analysis project Ga0075431, IMG submission 75297) | Populus rhizosphere microbial communities from Tennessee, USA - Rhizosphere MetaG P. deltoides SRZDD5 | ecosystem: Host-associated > Plants > Roots > Rhizosphere > Soil | place: USA... | reverse complement strand
GATCATCATCGGCACCAACCCTGCCGGCACGCTGCCGCACCTGGCTGCTCGACTCCTGGTCGAACTCTCAAAGGCGCCGATGACCGTGCTTCCGTACGCGACCGGCGGCACCAACGAGGCTATCAGGGACGTCCTGGGCGGACGGGTTCACGTCGTCGTGGATGGCCGGCCGGGCCTCAAGGGCACCCTCGATTCGGGCGATCTCCGCGCTTTGGCGATCATGTCCAGCGTGCGCCTGCCGACCTTTCCGGACCTTGCGACAGCGGCCGAAACGGTTCCGGGCCTGACCGCAACGGGATGGTTCACGCTTGTCGCCCCCAAAGGGACACCTGAGCCCATCGTCAGGCGGCTTGCCCACGACCTGGGCGGCGCACTGGACGCCCCAGGTGTCCGCGCGCGGCTCGAACAGATTGGTTCGCCGTTCCAGCCCATATTTGGGGCCGAACTCGTTGGCTTCATCGAGGCCGAGCAGAAGCTCTGGTGGCCGATCGTGAAAGAGGGCGCGCCGAAGTGACTCGAGACGAACGGAAGCAAAATTCTCTCAGCTGCAGTCGCCAATCCGATCGCGCCTACCGGCCGGCAAGCAGGCCCACTGCAGCCCACCAAAGGACATTCCCCATGAACACGCGTGACCAGATTTCCTCAGCCGCCGCGTTTGCAGCCGCTACGCCTGCAGCGTCGCCCTCCACTTGGATCAGGTCTCTCGGAGGACGCATTGCAACCTGGATCGACACTTGCGCCGACTACTACGCTGCGGCGGCCATGTACGAGCAGCTATCATCGGCACTGTCCGACGCCGAGTTGATGCGCAGAGGGCTCTCGCGGGCAACTCTCGCGCGCGATGTGCGTGCCGTATGCGACCCTGCGACAGCCAGCAAGGCGCAAGCGCGCCCCTAGGCATGCTCGAAGTGAACCATCCCAAGCGCGTTTGGAGACGGTGCGATGCCCCTGGAAGACATCACGTTGGCGCTCTTTGCGGCTTGCAACAGCATTCGCGTGATCGCCTACATCCCTCAGATCCTCAAGGCGGCCAACGACAGGAACGGGGCATCTTCCATCTCCTTCATGACCTGGTCGCTGTTCCTGCTCGCCCACCTCTCCACGGTGGCCTACGCGCTTGTCAACCGCTCTGACTGGAGCTTGGCGACGTGCTTCGCGATCAACGCCATAGGCTGCGGCGCGATCCTGGCCATCGTCTATCGGAAGCGCCGCAGCCACGCTAGACGGGGACTGGCTTGCACCGGCCCGTCGGTCCTCAACGCAGTAACCTGACGACGCGCGTCGCTCGAGCGGCGCGGCGGACGCTTCCAGTTGTCCTGCAAATGGCCTGCTGGAGGCCCCTGAAGCGGGCAGGGGGATGCGAAATGCTTACTTCGGATACTGACCCTGGCGCGAACCCTGGGCGCTGTCAGGCCAGGGTCGCTGCCAGCCTGCGAATGTCCACCTCGATACCGTCGATCCTCGGCGACCAGCCGAGGTCTGCACGGATACGCCGGCCCCTCGTGCGGGCATTCGAAGAGTACGTCCAAAGTGCCCGAGGTCCCCAGGCTTCGATCGCGGCATCGAGGCTCCAGCTGCCGTCGGGCAGGTTGAGCACGCGGCCGATCGCGGTGGCCAGCTCACGCCAGGCAATCTCGCCGTTCTCGGGGTAATAGAGGGCGCCCGCCTGCCCCTTGGCCAGGGCGGCAGCATAGGCCTCTGCGATATCGTCGATGTGTGCGTGACTCCAGCGCGCCAGCCCGGTTCCGACGTAGCGGGCAACGCCGCGCCGGCGTGCATCCCCGACAAGGTGGGGGAGCTGCACGCTCTCGCGCTCGGGCCAGGCGGGCGCCCCATAGGCGAGGGGGCAGCAGATCACCATGGTGCGGCCGCCGGCTCCCGCCGCGCCCCGCACCGCCAGATCGATGGCATGCCGCGCCGCCCGCTCCTGGATCGGAGCGAAGGCAGTCGTTTCGTCGAGGATGGCCCCGCCGTCCGCCCCTGCAGCCCGGTCGGCGCACACGCTGATGCCGCTGGTGTGGACGAAGGTCTTGCCGGTCCCCTCGATCGCCCGAAGGATAGCCCGAACTCCGGCGGCGTGGTCCGAATCCGCGGCGTTGATCACCGCATCGACCGGGGCAATGGCGCGGGCCAGAGACGGCGCGTCGTCCAGCGACCCCGCGCAGATCGAGAAACCCGCATCTCGAAGCCGACTGGACTTGGCGGGATCGCGCACCAGTGCACACACAGTGCAACCTTCACGGATCAGCCTCAGCGCCACGGCTCCGCCGATGAAGCCCGAGGCGCCGATGACGAGAACGCGCATGACTGCACCCAACCCTGCCGCGGACCGACGCGAGCTCAAAACGCCCTTCGCAGTCTTTTGACATCGCTGTGGCGCCATGTCACGTTACCGGCACTGGGGGCACACAAAGTCCGTCACTGCCGTGCATCGAAACCACAACAAGAAGCACGAAACGCCCCATGAGCCGTGCCGTCTAGGTGTACGAGCGGACCTTTGAGCGCAAGGGCAGCCCGCGCTCCTCGTGCCCCTGTTTTGTAAGGGCAAAGCAGGGAGAACGCCTATGTTGGGAAGTACGTCGAAGCACGCGCTAGGGCGCGTGCTCGTCTTGAGTGTGTGCGCCTTCGGTCTCGTGGCAACGAGCGAGGAGGCCAGCGCTCAGGAGAAGATCCGCTGGAAGATGCAAAGCGCCTTTGGGAGCGCAACCCCGCACCTTGGCCCGTCCGGTGTTCGCTTCAGCAAAGACATCGAGCGCATGTCGGGCGGTAAGTTCGAGATCAAGTTCTATGAACCCGGCGCGCTCATACCGCCTCTGGAGTGCTTCGATGCGGTCTCCAGAGGATCGATCGAGTCGTGCTGGACGACGCCGGGCTACGATACTGGGAAATATCCCGCTCTGGCGTTCTTCACCGCCGTGCCGTTCGGCCCCAGCGTGGGTGAATTCCTGGCTTGGAAGTGGTTCGGCGGCGGCAACAAGATGCGCGACGAGATTTATGAGAAGCACGGCATGGTTGCGAAGGACTGCTTCTGCATCGCGCCAGAGACCTCCGGCTGGTTCCGCAAGGAGGTCAAGTCGGTCGAGGAGCTGAAGGGCATCAAGATGCGCTTCTTCGGCCTGGGCGCGCAGGTCATGGCAAAGCTCGGCGTGCAGACGCAGCTGCTGGCGGGTGGCGACATCTATCCGGCGCTGGAGCGCGGCGTGATCGACGCCACCGAGTTCTCGATGCCGACGATGGACATTCAGCTCGGCTTCCACCAGATCGCGAAGTTCAACTATTTCCCCGGCTGGCACCAGCAGGTCTCGTGCAGCCATTTCCTCATGAACAAGAAGGCGTGGGATGCCCTGCCCGACCATTACAAGGCGATGATCGAGGTCGCCGGCCAGGCGCAGATTTCATACACCTATGCCGAGACCGAGGCCATGCAGTTCGACATGATGGCCGAGATGCGCGACAAGCATAAGGTGCAAGTGAGGCGCTGGAGCGACAAGGACTTGGCGACGATCGAGCAGGCATGGCTCGATGTGCTCAAGGAAGAGTCGGCGAAGGACCCGCTCTTCAAGAGGATCGCCGATCACTACCTCGACTTCCGCAAGAAGTACGCGATCTGGGGCGAGGCGCAGACATTGAAGGCGACCTACCTGGGCAACAAGTAGTTACACGACCGGCGCAGCATCAAAGGCTGCGCCGGTCTGCCTTGTGGCCGGCCATAAAGACAATCGAGCAGAAATGACATGCCTTCGGTGTCCCGTGCGGTCCACACCCGGCCGGTGCGCGGCGCGAGCAGACCGTGCCGTTACGGTCCGGGAGAGGCGGCCGTTGAGGTGGCCACATTGCGCGAAGGTATAAGGGCTGCCCGCACCATGAGGTGGACGTGATGAATGCTCTACTGAAGGCGTCGGAGGGCTTGCGGCGGCTCCTCGAATGGATCGCGCTGGCCTCCGGATGGCTGCTGGTGATCATGGCCTGCGTAACCACCTTCGACGTCGTCGCGCGCAAATTCGGCGTGCCGGTTCCGTCCACCAAGCTGCAAGAGCTGGAGTGGCACTTCCACGCCGCCATCTTCTCGCTGTGGATGGGCTACTGCTACACCATCAATGCTCACCCCCGCGTCGACACCTTCACCGAGCACATGTCGTTTCGCGGCAAGGCCTGGATCGAGCTCTGGGGCTGTGTTGTGCTGTCGCTGCCCTACGTTGCGCTCGTGGCGTACTACAGCCTGGACTTCGTCGCCTCCTCCTTCCGGCTCGGCGAGCAGTCCGACAGCACGATAGGGCTGACCCACCGCTGGATCATCAAGGGCGTCTACGCTGCGGGTCTCTGGCTCGTGGTGCTCGGCATTCTCAGCGTGCTGTTTCGCGTCATCGTCTTCCTGTTCGGCAACAAGCCGGAGCGGGAGGTCGAATTGCAGATCGGCCACGTCGTAACGGACGTCTAATCCAAAGCGAGGAACTCAGCGTGCTCGACTGGCTGGCCACAAATCTCGCCCTGATCATGTTCCTGGCGATGTTCGCATTCATCTTTCTGGGCTACCCCGTGGCCTTCATCATGGGCGGGCTGGCACTCATCTTTGCGCTCGCAGGGGCCTGGCTCGGTACCTTCCACCTGATCGGCTTGGCCGACATCGTGTCGCGCATGTGGGGAGGGGTCGCCAACGATCCCGTCCTGGCATCCATCCCAATGTTCATCTTCATGGGCGCGATCCTGGAGCGATCCGGCTCCGCCAAGGACATGCTGAGCGCCACAGAGGTGTTGTTGAAGCGGTGCCCCGGCGCATTGGCGGTCGCGGTCATGGTGATGGGCACCATCCTGGCCGCTCCGATCGGCGTGGTCGGTGCAGCGGTTATCACGCTGTCGGTGATTGCACTGCCGCAGATGCTGGCAGCCGGCTATGACAAGCGCCTGGCCATCGGCACTATCGCCTCGGCCGGCACGCTCGGCATCCTCATTCCGCCGGCAATCATGCTGGTGGTGATGGCGGAGATGCTGGCGACCTCGGCCGGCAACCTGTTTCTCGCCGCGGTCATGCCGGGCTTCCTGCTGTCCGGCCTCTATCTCGTCTATATCATCCTGGTCGCAATCTTCAGGCCGGGCGCAGCACCCAAGTTGCCGCCCGACTACGGCCCGCAGACCCGAAAGGAATTCTGGTTGGCCCTGTGGCGCGGCCTGTTTCCGATGACGGCGCTTCTGGTGATCGTGCTCGGATCGATCTTTGCCGGCTGGGCCACACCTACAGAGAGCGGCGCGGTGGGGGTGCTCGGCTCCATGCTCATCGCCGCGCTGAACGGCCGCCTCAGGATCAAGATGCTGAACGAGGCGATCTACTCCTCCTGCCGTGCCAATGGGCTCGTGTTCATGATCTTCCTGGGCGCCACCGGTTTCTCTTACGTGTTCCGCGTGCTCGGCGGCGACGACCTCATGCTATCGACGCTCGCCTATTTCGGCATCGACACGAAGTGGGAGATGCTGACGTTCGTGATGGTGCTCATCTTTCTGCTCGGCTTTCCATTCGAGTGGATCGAGATCTGCCTCATCGTGCTCCCCGTGTTCGGGCCGATTCTGGCGAAGTACGACTTCTCCGACCATCTCGGGAACAATGCAGCCCTGATGACGTGGTTCGGCACACTGGTGGCCGTCAATCTGCAGACTGCGTTCATGACGCCGCCGTTCGGGGCCACCCTGTTCTACATGAAGGGCACCGCTCCGCCGGGAGTGACCATGAGCGACGTGTTCAGGGCCATGTACCCCTTCGTGGCCCTGCAGGTGGTCGGCCTGCTGCTGTGCGTCTACTTCCCGAGCATCTCTCTGTGGCTGCCGAGGCTGGCCGGTTTTCTGCCGTAGCGGCTGCGCTGCAGATCGCACAGCCACCTTCTACCGCCGGGCGTTGAAGATCACCGCGCCCGTATTGGCCACATCGTAGCCGCCGAGGGACTGCGCGCGCTCGCGGAAGGCGTCCGTGCGCGCAAACGCGAACAGGCGCTGCAGCGGGGGCTCGAAATACTCCATGCGGCGCACGACCAGGTCGTAGCGCTCCCACACCATCGGCAGGAAATCGAGCCCCTGCTCGCGGGCGACGGCCTCGATGGCAAGGCCGGCGCCGGCCTTGCCCTGCCGGATGGCGTCGGCCACGTCGGTATGGCTGCTGAGCGGCCGGCCGGCCGTCTCGAGCTCCTCCACTGAAAGGCCGGCGTCGCCGAGCAACTTCGAGAACAGCAGGGCCGTGCCCGAGCCCGGCTGGCGCATGGCCACGCGGATGCCGCGCGTGCGCACGTCGGCGAGCGTGGCTATCTTCTCCGGGTTGCCCGGCGCCACCACCAACCCTTGCTGCCGCTTCGCCCATTCGAGCACCACGAAGTCGAGGCCCGGAAGGCTGCCGGTCAGCGCTGCCGCATCGTAGTCCCCGGTCGCCGGGTCGATCAGGTGCAGGCCGCAGGCCACCGCCTGGCCGGCCAGCAGCCAATGCATGCCGGCCGTGCTGCCGCCGACCATGATGGCAAGCTCGCACCCCGACTCCCGCGCGCTCCATTCGAGCAGGAGGTCGTGGCTGCCGGCGATGACCGGCGGCGGGCTCGAAAGATGCGTTGCGGCCAGCGGATAGTCCGCCGACTGTGCCACCCACAACTCGATCAGCCGCTTGGGAAACAGGAGCTTGCCCGAGAGCTTGCAGCTGGGGATGCGCTGCGTGCGCACCAGCTCGTAGACGGTGCGCTCCCGCACGCGCAGATACTCGGCGACCTCCGTCACGGTCATCAAGTCCGGCGCGGTGTGAGTGTTCATTGCGGTCAACGACGACTGGTCCCGGGCCCGTATAGCCCTTGGCTATGGCAACAACAACGCCGGACCACGGCGGTGGAGCGCCACAGCAGGTTGCGGTAGCTACACGAAATGGACTGCTATGGTAAGAAATGTAATCAATTGCAGAACACCAGAGCCTCATGCCGAAGACGATGACGAAGCGAGCGACCGCTGCCCGGCGCAGGCCCGTTCGGGGCCCGGCGGCGCCGTCGGCGGCAGCGAGAGGAGCCGTCCCCCACGCGGCCCGTATTCCCGGCGTCCACATCGCTCACATCGGCGGCCTACCCGCGGCCGTCGAGCCGATCCGGGCCTACTGGCAGGCGCGCGGCGCGATCTTCATGCACCACAGTCTCGAGGCACCGGCGCATCAGGGGAGCAGGGACTCGTCTACGTCGAGCGGTGGTTCGGCTTCAGGCCGACGCTGGTGCAGCAGCAATGGGCGGCCATCATCCACGCCACGGCCACGGTGCTTGCCATCGTGGTCTGGATCGTCCACGTCTATGCCGCGATCTGGGTGCGCGGCACCATCTCCGCCATGACGCGCGGATCGGTCACCGGCGGCTGGGGCTGGCGCCATCACCGCAAGTGGCTGCGCAAGGAGGTCGCCAGGGGCGAGATCGAGAAGCCCAAGGTGACGGCTGCGGAATAGCGGCAGCCGCGCCAGGTCGAGCTCCATCCTCGGTTCGAGGTGCTCATGCCGCAGTTTACCGGCCCGCCGGGCCCGCTGAACATCGGGGAGGAGGCGACACCGCCGTTCGCCGTCCTCCCCGACCCGTCCTCTCTCTTCCTCGGGCGCTCCCGGCGTTTCGCTGCGCTGGCGCCGGGCCACGAGTTCGGGCCCTATCTGGGCTTCCTGGCGGCCGTCACGCAGGTCCAGCACGATATCCAGGCCGACCTGCCGCAGCCCGCCCTGCCATCCCCCGAGCGCACCGGCCAGGCGCTGGAGCACGGGATGCCGCCCGTCTCCTGCGCCCTCTTCGAGCCCGACGCCGCGACGCTCTGCGCCATCGACCTGATGCTCGAGCGGCTCGCCGGCATCGACATCCTGCTCGCCGAGGAGGGCTGGAAGCGCGGCGGCCGCAACCCGTTCCTCCTGGGCTACTGAGCCATGAACGAGACACGCCCCATGGCGCTGGCCCGGCTGCCGTCGGTAGATCAGGTGCTGCGCACGCCGGTTGCCGCTGCCGCCGTCGCCCGTTTCGGCCGCATCGCCACCACCGATGCCGTGCGCCGGGCGGTTGCTGCCGCCCGCGCGTGCATGCGCAAAGGCGGCGCGGCGGCCATTCCCGACGCCCCGGCCATCGCCGCCGGCGCCGTGCAGATCCTGGACGCGGAGGGCGCCCAGAGCCTGCGCCGCGTCTTCAATCTGACGGGCACGGTGCTGCACACCAACCTGGGCCGCGCGGTGCTGCCCGAGGCGGCCGTTGCCGCCGCAGTGGATGCCATGCGCTCCGCCGTTGCGCTGGAGTTCGACGTGGGCGGCGCGGCGCGCGGCGAGCGCGACGACCACGTGCGCGGCCTCGTGCGCGAGCTGACGGGGGCGGAGGACGCCGCCATCGTCAACAACAACGCCGCCGCCGTGCTCCTGGTCCTCAACACGCTGGCCGGCGGCAAGGAGGCCATCGTCTCGCGCGGCGAGCTGATCGAGATCGGCGGCGCGTTCCGGCTGCCCGACATCATGGCGCGGGCCGGTGCCCGGCTGGTCGAGGTCGGCACCACCAACCGCACGCACCTTGAGGACTATCGCGAGGCCGTGAGCGGCGCCACCGGAGCCATCCTCAAGGCCCACACGTCGAACTACCTGATCCTGGGCTTCACGAAGGCCGTGCCGGCCCCGGACCTGGCGGCGTTGGCGCGCACGCACAGCGTGCCCTTCGTGCACGACCTGGGCTCGGGCGCCCTCGTCGACCTGGGGCGCTGGGGCCTGAGGCCCGAGCCCACGGTGCGCGCGGCGCTGGCCGAGGGCGCCGACCTCGTCACCTTCTCCGGCGACAAGCTGCTGGGCGGCCCGCAGGCGGGCATCGTCGCCGGCCGCAGGGATCTGGTCGCGCGCGTCGCCAGGAACCCCATGAAGCGCGCGCTGCGCCTGGACAAGATCCGGCTGGCGGCGCTGGAGGCCACCCTCAAGCTCTACCGCGACCCTGACCGGCTGCCGGAGACGCTGCCCACCCTGCGCTCGCTCGTGCGCAGGCGCGCCGACATGGCTGCAGTGGCGGCGCGCCTGCGCCCGGCGGTTGCCGATGCCGTGGGCGGCGGCTTCAGCGTGGCGGTCGTGGAGTGCGCGAGCCAGATCGGCTCGGGCGCGCTGCCGCTGGAGACGCTTGCCAGCGCCGGCCTCGCCATCGCGCCGGCGGGCCGCAGGGGTGCGGGCCGCAGGCTGGAGGCGCTCGCTGCCGCCTTCCGCGGCCTGCCGGTGCCGGTGATCGGCTACATCAGGGAGGGCGCGCTCGTCCTCGACCTGCGCTGCCTCGACGACGAGGCCGGCTTCGTGGCCCAGCTTCCCGGCCTGCAGGCGCCCGACAGCGACAGCACGGAGGGGCCCGGTGCTCCGGCCTGACGCCACGCCCGCGCCGCCGGCCGCCGCGCGCGATGCCGCCGCGGAGGACATGGCGGTTGCAGCCCATGCTGCGGCAACACGGGACTGGGAGGCCGCGCTGGCGGTCTGGGTGCGCCATGGCCACGCCGGCAACGGGCGCGCCCAGGCCGAGATTGGCCGCTGCTTCGTCCAGGGTTGGGGCGTGGCGCGCGATATCGCGCTCGCGCTCAAATGGCTGACGCTGGCCGCCAAGGGCGGCGACCCGCTCGGCCAGCGCCTGCTCGGCGACTTCTACTTCAACGGCGAGGACGGCACGCCCGACCGCTCCATCGCCGAGGAATGGTATGCCCGCGCCGCCGGGCAGGGTGAGCCCGATGCCCAGGACATGCTCTCCTGGATGCTCGTCGATGCCGACCACAGGAAGCCCGACTACAAGGAGGCCATGCGCTGGGCGCTGGAGGCCGCCGGGCAGGGCGTCGCCGCCTCCATGACCCGCATCGGCCTGCTCTACAACAACGCCCTGGGCGTGGGGCGCGACGTGCACACGGCGGCGAGGTGGTGGCGCAAGGCGGCGCTGCTCGGCGACGCCGACGCGCAGGCCATGCTCGGCGCGGCCCATCATCTGGGCGCCGGCGTGGAGCGCGACCGCGTGGCGGCGCTGGCGTGGCTCACGCGGGCCCGGGTAGCGCGCAGCAGGCTCGCCGACCATTTCTATCACGCGGTGCGCGAGAGCTGCACGGGGCAGGAGCGGCTCGAGGCGGAGCGCCGCGCGAGCCTGCCCCTCGAGGCGGGGGAACTCGGCGAGGTCGCGCCATGATCGTCGGCACCGCCGGCCATATCGATCACGGCAAGACGGCGCTCATCGGCCGCCTGACCGGCGTCGACACCGACCGGCTCAAGGAGGAGAAGGCGCGCGGCATCTCCATCGACCTCGGCTTCGCCTACTGGCCGCGGCCGGGCGGGGAGATCGTCGGCTTCGTCGACGTGCCTGGCCACGAGGGCCTGGTGCACAACATGCTGGCCGGCGCCACCGGCATCGACTTCGTGATCCTCGTGATCGCCGCCGACGACGGCGTCATGCCGCAGACGCGCGAGCATCTCGCCATCATGGATCTGCTGGGCCTGGAACGCGGCGTCGTCGCCCTCAACAAGAGCGACCTCGTCGATCCGGACAGGCTCGCCGAGGTGACGGCGCAAGTCGGCAACGTGCTGGCGGGCACAGGCCTGGACGGCAGCGAGATCCTGCCCGTCTCCGCCGTCACCGGCGCCGGCATCGAGGCCCTCGTTGCGCATCTCGATGCGGCCCTGGGCCCAGGGGCCCCGGGCGCCCCGGGGTCCCATGCCGCCCCGGGGTCCCATGCCGCGGCGCGCCCCAGGGACGGCCGGTTCCGCCTCGCCGTCGACCGCTCGTTCACGCTCACCGGCCTCGGCACCGCCGTCACCGGCACCGTGCTCTCGGGCGCCGTCGCCATCGACGCGCGGGTGCTCGTCAGCCCGTCGGGCCTGGAGGCGCGCGTACGCTCCATCCATGCGCAGAACGAGCCGGTAGAGCGCGGCGAGGCCGGCCAGCGCTGTGCCCTGGTGCTGAGCGGGCCCGGCGTCGGCAAGGAGGCTGTCGGCCGCGGCGACGTGGTGCTCGATCCGGAGCTGCATGCCCCCACCATGCGCATGGACGTGAGCCTGCGCGTGGTCGCCTCCGAGCCCAGGCCGATCGGCCAGTGGTTTCCCGTCAAGGTGCACCATGCGGCCGCCGAGGTGCCGGGGCGCATCGTGACGCTGCGCGACGAGCCGCTGCGGCCCGGCGAGACCGGGCTCGTCCAGCTCGTCCTGGAGCGGCCGCTCGCAGCGGCCGCGGGCGACCGCTTCGTCGTGCGCGACACCACCTCGAGTCGCACGATCGGCGGCGGCGTGCTCGTCGACCTGCGCGCGCCCGAGCGCCGGCGCCGCACGCCGGAGCGCCGCGCCGCCCTCGACGCGCTCGCCGAGAAGGACCCCGCCACGGCGCTGCGGCGCATTCTCTCGGGCCCCGCCGCCTGGGTCGACCTCGACGCCTTCGTGCGCGACCGCGCCATCGGCCCCGCGACCGCCGCGGCCCTCGAGGCCGGGCTGGCGCTCGTCACGCTGGCGCCCGGCGGCGGCAGCGGCAGGGTCGCGATGCTGCCCGCGGCCTGGGAGCGCCTGCGCACGCGCATCGGCGGTGCCCTGGACGCCTGCCACGAGGAGCGCCCGGACTTGCCGGGCCTGGGCCTGGAGCAGCTGCGCAAGGGCGACAAGCCGCCGCTGCCGGCGCCGCTGTTCACGGCGGCGGTGCGCAGGCTCGCCGAGGCGGGCGAGGTGGCGCTCGACCGGGCCTGGGTGCGGCGTCCGCAGCACCAGGTGCGCTTCTCGGCGGAGGAGGAGCGGATCTGGGCCACCATGGCCCCGCAGCTCGCCGCCCAGCCCTATCGTCCGCCGCGCGTGCGCGATATCGCCAACGCCATGGGCATCGACGAGGCGTTCGTGCGCCGCCTGATGCGCATGGCGGCGCGGCGCGGCGACGTCGAGGAGATCGCGCAGGACCACTTCTTCCTGCGCCCGGCGGTGCAGCGGATGGCCGAGATCGCCATCGATGTGTCCGCGCAGGCCGCCGACGGCAGGTTCAGCGCGGCGGACTTCCGCGACCGGCTGGACAACGGCCGCAAAGTGGCTATCCAGATCCTGGAGTTCTTCGACCGGCACGGCTTCACCATCCGCCGGCAGGACCTGCGCCGCATCAATGAGGCGCGTATCGAGCTGTTCGCGCCCTCGCGGGCGCAACGAGACGACGGAGGAGTCCCGCTCCCGGTGGAGCGACCGGACTTCAAATCCGGGTGGGGCCGTCAGACGGTCTCAGGTGGGTTCGACTCCCATCCTCCTCCGCCAGCATCGCATCCCATACGTTCACGGTGAAATTCAGCCTGACGGCGTAAACCCCTTTACCTCATGGTCGGGCTATCGTGCCTGTATCTTGCGATGAGGCAAGAAGAGTAACTCAAGCAAGCCCCTTGTGGGTCCGGTGGCTTTTCGCCGCCGGGCTCACTCTTAAGGGCTTGCTCACCCGCCGCAGCGCTCTCCTACAGCGATGCGCTCGCCATCGCCGATCGCGAGGCCGCCCGCATCGCTCGCAACTTGGCACAGCGCTTCGGCGTGGCGACTGCGGCGGCGATCCTGATGCGAGCCGCTGCCGGACTGGAGCCGGTGCCGGTGGATGGTGAGGGTGGATAGGGTTGCATTCGCTTCAATGCATAAAGGCCCGCGCCGATAATCGGTTAGCGGGCCTTTCGCATAGCTGGCATCTTCGTCAGAGCCGGGACCATGCAGTGACCACAGTCCCGATGGAGGGAACCGATCATGAAACGCACCATCATCGCGCTCGCCTTGGCCCTGTCCGCGTGCGGCGAGAGCACCGAGGCCAAGCTTGACCGATGCAAGGCAGAAATGAAGGCTGAGCTTAAGCAAAGCCTAGCAACGGCCCGGCAGGAAGCCGACAAGCAAGCCAAGGCGCTGCTGAAGCCAGACGACCCGATAGCGAAGGAAGCGATAAAGCAGCTCGACAAGATGTCTGAGGACATGCGCAAGTCAATGGAGGCGGCAGAGGCCAAGCTGGGGGCCGCGCTTGATGCCGAATTGAAGAACATGCAAGGCGCGGCCGGACTCGCCGAATGCGAGAAGTCCGTAGCTTTCTTACGAAAGAAGCGCGGCGCCTAATCCCCCACGTCCCTATTCGAAAACCCCGCACAACACCACCATGCGTACTCGCGCGCTCGCACACAGGTTCGGCGTGGCGACCGCGGCGGGTATCCTGCAGCGTACGGCTGACGGAGTGGCGCCGGCTGCGGTGGATGGCGAGGCCGAATAGGTTTGCAGGGGGCTTCAAGGTAGCCATTGCAGGCCGATAGTTGGGTGGTCGGCCCTGCCCCCGCGACCGCCTTCTCACCGGGCCCGAGATCGGCGCCGCGTTCGCTGCCTGGCTCGCTGCCGAATCCTATAGGGGGCGCGGCGGCTGACGGCCTGTCATCGCGGCACTTGTTGCCGCGATCCAGCTTCCCGCGAGCTCAGGAGCAGGTCGAGAGATGGATCGCGGGGACACCGGCCTTCGCCGGTGCAGGCAAGCCCCGCGATGACAACGTGGCGACCTGCGGCCTGTCGCTCGATGGCCTTCTCGCGCATATTGGCCTCAGCGCCGTGTGCACAGCGAGGGCCGCCCATGAAGATCACCGCCATCGAGACGATCCGCACGGCCGAGTTCCCCAATCTGCTGTGGGTGCAGGTCCATACCGACGAGGGCCTCGTCGGCCTGGGCGAGACCTTCAAGGGCCCCGCCGCGGCCGAGGGGCACATCCACGGCATGATCGCGCCCTACCTCATCGGCAAGGACCCGCGCCGGATCGAGGCGCATCAGCCCTTCCTCGCGGGCTACGTGGGCTTCGTCGGCACGTCGGCCGAGATGCGCGGGCGCTCCGCCGTCGACATCGCGCTGTGGGACATCCTGGGCCAGAGCGTGGGCCTGCCCTTGTGCGATCTCCTGGGCGGGCGGGTGCGCGAGCGCATCAAGGTCTACAACACTTGCGCCGGCTACTCCTACGTGCAGACCAGGCCGCTGCAGGGCACGCACAACTTCGGCCTCGACGCCAGGAAGGGCGAGTACGAGGACCTCGACGCCTTCCTCAATCGCGCCGACGAGCTGGCGCTCTCGCTCCTGGAGCAGGGCATCACGGCCATGAAGATCTGGCCGTTCGACTATGCGGCGGAGCGCTCGTCCGGCTACTGGATCTCCGCCGAGGACCTGAAGCAGGCGATCGAGCCCTTCGAGAAGATCCGCAAGGCGGTCGGCGACCGCATGGAGGTGGCCGCGGAGCTGCACTCGCTGTGGAGCCGGCCGCAGGCGGTCAGGATTGCCCGTGCGCTCGAGCCGCTCTCCCCGATGTGGGTCGAGGACCCCGTGTTCATGGACCACATGGCCTCGATCGGCGAGGTGGCGCGGGCGACGCGCTGTCCGATCGCGGTGGGCGAGACGCGCGGCGGCCGCGGCGACTTCCGCGCACTCCTGGAGCTGGATGCGCTCGCGATGGTCATCATGGACGTTTCCTGGGGCGGCGGCGTCAGCGAGGCGCGCAAGATCGCGGCCATGGCCGAGGCCTGGCACGTCCCGGTCGCCTTCCACGACTGCACCGGCCCCGTCGGGCTCACGGTGGGGACGCATCTCGCCCTGCACGCCCGCAATTGCTGGGTGCAGGAGATCGTGCGCGCCTTCTACTACGGCTGGTACCACCGCTTCGTCACCGAGCTGCCGCCGATCGCGGGCGGCGAGATCACGGTGGGCCCGCGTCCCGGCCTGGGCCTCGCGCTGCAGCCCGATCTCGCCACGCGCGACGGCACCACGGTGCGGCGCACCAGCCTGGGAGATGTGTAGGTTGAGTCAACCCGGCGAAGCCGGGGAAGACCCAACACCGTTCGTTGGGTCTGCGGTTCGCCTGACCCAACCTGCATGCGCGGCGTCGTTTCCCTTGCTCAGGCGCGGCGTGCTGGGCTAGCAATGAACTGGTATACCAGGGTGCAGGCTGCAGTGTGCCCCCCAAGAAGAAGAGAGCAGCCGCCGGCGGGTCAGGGAGGAAGAGCGTGAGCAGCGAGGTTGTCTCGACCTTCGGAGACAAGGGGTATGCGCAGCCCGCCTCTGCCGCGGCTGCACGCACTCGCGGCCCGCTGCTCGACATCAGCGACCTGCACGTCCAGTTCGTGACCAGCCACGGCACGGTGCGCGCCGTCGAGGGGCTGAGCTACCAGGTCTATCCGGGCGAGATGGTGGCGATCGTCGGCGAGTCCGGCTCCGGCAAGTCGGTGTCGGCGCTCGCCGTTATGCGCCTCCTGCCGCAGGCCACGGCGCGCGTTCCCAAGGGCAGCGTGCGCTTCGACGGCAGGGAGCTGCTCGGGCTCTCCGAGGAGGAGATGCGGCGGGTGCGCGGCAAGGAGATCGCCATGATCTTCCAGGAGCCGATGACCTCGCTCAACCCGGTCCTGAAGATCGGTCTGCAGATCACAGAGCCGCTCACCACCCATCTCGGCATGGACGACACGGCGGCGCGCGCCCGTGCCGTCGAGCTCCTCACGCTGGTGGGCATCACCGAGCCGGAACGGCGGCTCGGCCAGTATCCGCATCAGCTCTCGGGCGGCATGCGCCAGCGGGTCATGATCGCCATCGGGCTCGCCTGCAACCCCAAGCTCCTCATCGCCGACGAGCCGACGACCGCGCTCGACGTGACGATCCAGGCGCAGATCCTGGAGCTCATGAAGGACCTCTCGCGCCGCCTGGGCGTGGCGGTCGTCCTCATCACCCACAACCTCGGCATCGTCGCGCGCTATGCCGACCGGGTGAACGTGATGTACGCCGCCCGCCTCGCGGAGAGCGGGACGGCGGAGCGGGTGTTCGGGCGGCCCCTGCACCCTTACACGCGCGGCCTGCTCAGCGCCGTGCCGCGCCTCGACCGCGGGCGCAGCGCCAGGCTCACCACCATCGAGGGCGCGCCGCCCAACCTGCTGGCGCCGCCGCGCGGCTGCCGCTTCCACCCGCGCTGCCGTTTCGCCATCTCCATCTGCCAGGAGGATCCGCCGTTCGTCGCTGCGGAGCCCGGTCATCTGGTCGCCTGCCATCGCGTCGACGAGATCGAGGCGCTCGACCCGACCTCCCTGCGGCCGGCCGAGTCCTCCAAGGCGTCGGCCAACGGCGCCGAGGCCATTCTGGACATCAAGGGCACCAGCAAGTTCTTCCCGATCCGCACCGGCTTCTTCCGCCGCCCGCTGCAGATCCGTGCCGTCAACGACGTAACGCTCGACATCAGGCGCGGCGAGACCCTGGGCCTCGTGGGCGAGTCGGGCTGCGGCAAGTCGACGCTCGGCCGTCTCGTGCTGCGCCTCGACGACCCGACGGCGGGCGAGATCCGCTTCGAGGGCGTGGATCTCGCCCAGCTCGGGGACGACGAGCTGGTCGCCATGCGCAAGCGCATGCAGGTGATCTTCCAGGACCCCTACTCCTCGCTCAACCCGCGCATGACGGTGGGCCAGATCGTCGGCGAGCCCATGTACGTGCACGGCATCCTGCCGAAGGAGAAGGTCCCCGAGCGCGTGGCGGAGCTGTTGCAGCTCGTCGGCCTCTTCCCCTATATGGCCGCGCGCTACCCGCACGAGCTCTCGGGCGGCCAGCGCCAGCGCGTCGGCATCGCCAGGGCCCTCTCCGTCAACCCGCACGTCATCGTCTGCGACGAGGCGGTCTCGGCGCTCGACGTGTCGATCCAGGGCCAGGTGATCAACCTGCTCGAGGAGCTGCAGCAGAAGCTCAAGCTCACCTACCTGTTCATCGCCCACGATCTCGCCGTGGTGCGCCACATCTCCTCGCGGGTGGCGGTGATGTACCTCGGCCGCATCGTCGAGGAGGCGCCGGCCGACGAGCTGTTCGCCAACCCCAAGCACCCCTACACCCAGGCCCTGCTGGCGGCGGCTCCGATCCCGGACCCGGTGATCGAGCGCACACGGCAGCGCCAGATCATCAAGGGCGAGCTGCCGAGCCCGCTCAACCCGCCCGCGGGCTGCGTCTTCCACCCGCGCTGCCCTCTCGCGACCGTGGAGTGCAAGCAGGCCGTGCCGGCGACGCGCGTCCTGGGCCCGAACCACCTCGTCGCCTGCATCCACGCGTGACCATCAGGTTTCAGGTTCTAGGTTTCAGGGGTCGACATCTATCCACTTGGCCCTGAAACCTGACACCTGAAACCTGGACAGCTACCAGAGGGTCTTGACGCCGAAGCTTGCGAACGCCGCATCACTGGTGACGAGAACCAAGTTGTCGAGCAGCGACTGCGCGGCCAGCACGCGGTCGAACGGATCACGGTGGGTCCCGGGGAGCAAGCCGCCGAGCCGGCCGTGATCGAGGCTGACAGGCAGGTGCTTGAAGCTCTGCTCGGCGAGGCTCTCGGCGAGGCGATGCGTCAGCCGGCTGGCCTCAGGCAGCTTGCCCAGGCGCACCTTGACCGCCATCTCCCACGCCGACGCGGCGCTGACGAAGACCTCAGCGCTTGGCGCGGCGACGGCGGCGCGCGCCCTTGCCGAGAGCCGGCGATCGCCGATCATCCACCACAGCAGCGCGTGCGTGTCCAAGAGGATCCGCATCGTGTCCCTCGCCTTCGAACGCGGCAAGCTCGTCGTCCGGGAGCGGCTCGAAGAAGCCGTCGGGCACCTCGAACTCGCCCCGGTAGGCGCCGAACTTGCGCTTCGCCCCCTGAGGCGGAATGGCGGTGAGGCGCGCCACTGGTGTCTTGCCGCGCACGATGACGATCTCCTCGCCCGCCGCGGCACGCAGGATCAGGCGGGAGAGGTGCGTCTTGGCGGCATGTACGGTTACGGTCGGCATGGCAAAGGGCTTAAGTTAGCCAACGACCTTAGTCAAGATGGGAGTCGCTGACGACCTGCGGTCAGAAATCCAGTGCGCGGCGCACCTCGTAGACCTCCATGATGCGCTTGGAGCGGTGCGGCCAGTCGCACACGAAAGCCCAGGCGCCGTCGGTGTGGGTGTCGCACACCTTGACGCCCTTGATCACTACCCAGTGGCCCTGCTTGCCCACGTGCAGCGCCAGGACGTAGTGGATCCAGGGGTTGCGCTGGCGCTGCATCCAGTTTCCCCACAGCGAGGGCCGCTCCTTGCGGGGCAGGTGCATGTAGCTCTCCTTGAGCTCCATGCTGTAGCCGTAATGGACCAGCGCGGCGGCCACCTCCTCGGCGTAGGTGCCCTTGACGACGGGTTTCGCGCCCGACCTGATGTCGCGAAAGGCGCGGATCTCGTCCTCCACCTTGCTCACGGAGTAGCCGGTGATGGCCGACAGCACGACCGGGCCGCAGAAGGCGACGCGGCCGGTGTCGTTGTTGGCCTCGTGCAGGCTCGATGAGAGACGCGCGGGCGCGGCGCTGCCGAGCGCTCGGGACATGGGGTCGTCCTTGGGGCAAATCGGGGTTGACGAATCCTTGCCGGGGAGCGGTTAACGAAAGGTTGCTGCCGGGGCATCTGGCAGACGCCAGTCGCGTCCTCCGTCCGGGCGGGGGAACGCCGCTGGAATGGCCCGCCGCGGCGCCCAGGAGGGCCGTAGAGCGGCCTCCTGTCGCCCGGGCACCCCAGGTGCCTCCTGCACGCGGGAGGCCTCTGCGGTCGATCTTGTCCTGGACATGCAACCGGCGCAGCCCCGGCCCCGGGCGTGCCGCGGAAGGTCTGGGCCATCCCGCGGCTGGCTGGAAACCGGGCAGGGGGACGGCGAGCCTCAGCGTGGCCGGAAAGCCCCCGCCGTGGAGGAAAAGCGTGCGCGCATTCGCCCGACATTGACCTGCCCGCTTTGCCCGCTAGGAGAGGCCGACCATCGCACGGGTGGCAGCAGCAAGGCGGGGCCCGGTCGGTGGCATGGGGTCTTGGGTCTGGATCGTGGGGTCTTGGGGGCTATTCATGCGTCTCATGCGTCATTCGACTTGGGTGATGGGGCTGTCGGCGGCCGTTGCGTTGGCCCTCGGCGGGGCGGTCTTCGCGGCAAAGAGCGCGTTCGCGCTCGAGGAAGGCAAGGACGAGAAGCAGCAGCTCGAGGCGTGCGAGCGCGATCTGTGCAGCATCATCGTCAAGCGCGAGGCGACGGGTAAGGACCTGCAGTGCGCCCTGCAGAAGACCTGGAACGGCTCCAAGATCAAGCAGGGCGTCGAGCAGAAGAAGCTCACCTGGAAATTCGGCGATGTGCGCTGCACCATCGACGTGCAGGCCAAGCGCCAGGAGCTGGTCGATGCTCTCGCCAAGCCAGAATTCGAGCTGAAGCTCGCCAAGCACGCGATCCGCTGCGACGTGGAGCGCGAGAAGGAGGTGGTGCCGATCACCTTGTCGATGGCACCGCGCTTCCAGTTCAAGGGCGGCAAGGCGGTGAAGGCGTGGCTCGGAGTGGGCGAGATCGAGGCCCCGCCCGCCCTCAAGAGCGCGCTCTGGACCGCGGCCCAGCTGGAGGACACCTTCGGCATCGTGCACGCCGATCTGATCAAGGAGATCAACACCTTCGTGCACGAGCGCTGCCCCAAGCGCAGCAACTGACATCCACCCGTCATCCCTGAAGCTGAGGGCGCAGCCCGAAGCTATCCGGGACCTCGTCGAACGAGTCGAGGCCTCGTCTCACGAGGTCCCGGATCGGAGCGCTGCTCGCCTGCGGCTCGCATCGATCCGTCCGGGATGACGGGTAAATCAGCGGTTCCCGCGTACCGCCTTGCCGGCGAAGCGGACGGCCTCCTCGGCGGCCTTGAAGAGGGCGCGGGCCTTGTAGCCGCACTCGGCCTGCTCGGCCTTGGGGTCGCTGTCGGCCACGACGCCGGCGCCAGCCTGCACGTGCATCACGCCGTCCTTGACGAGCGCCGTGCGCAGCACGATGCAGCTGTCCATCTCGCCGTCGGCGGAGAAATAGCCGACGCAGCCGCCGTAGGGCCCGCGCTTCTCCTTCTCCAGCTCGTCGATGATCTCGAGCGCCCGCACCTTCGGCGCCCCCGAGAGCGTGCCCGCCGGAAACCCCGCCATCAGCGCATCGACGGTGTCGTGCTGCCTGTCGAGCCGGCCCATCACGTTGCTGACGATGTGCATGACGTGGCTGTAGCGCTCGACCGCGAAGCTCTCCGTCACCTTGACGCTGCCGATCTCGGCGACGCGGCCAACGTCGTTGCGCCCGAGATCGAGCAGCATCAGGTGCTCGGCGCGCTCCTTGGGGTCGGTCAGGAGCTCCCTCTCCAGCGCCCTGTCCTCCTCGGGCGAGACGCCCCGCGGCCGTGTGCCCGCGAGCGGCCGGATCGTCACCTCGCCGCCGCGCACGCGCACCAGGATCTCGGGGGACGACCCCACCAGGGCGAACGAGCCGAAGTCGAGGTGGAACAGGAACGGCGAGGGGTTGGTGCGGCGCAGGGCGCGGTAGAGCGCGAACGACGGCAGGCCGAACGGCACCGAGAAGCGCTGGGACAGCACGACCTGGAAGATGTCGCCGGCGGCGATGTACTCCTTGGCGCGCCGCACCATGCGCAGGTACTCGGCCGGTGTCGTGTTGGAGCCGGCCTCGGGCAGGACGAGCTGCGCGGCCGCCATGGCGGTGGCGTGCGGCAGCGGCGCGTCCAGGGCAGTGACGACGCCGCGCAGCCGCTCCACCGCGGCCGCATAGGCGGCGCCTGCGTCCACGCCGGGCTCCGGCCGCACCGGCGTGACGACGATGATCTCGTCCTTGACGTTGTCGAACACGACCATGAGGGTCGGGCGCACGAACATGCCGTCGGGCACGCCCAGCGCATCGGGCGGCTGATGCGGCAGGTGCTCGATGAGGCGCACCGTGTCGTGGCCGAGGTAGCCGATGACCCCCGCGGCAATTGGCGGCAGCTCCGGCGGCAGGTCGATGCGCGATGCGGCCAGCAGGGCGCGCAGGGAATCGAGCGCCGGCAGCGTCTCGGGCTCGAAGGCGCCGGGGTGAGTCCGGGCCCGGGAGTTGATCTCGGCACGGTCGCCGGTGGCGCGCCACACGATGTCCGGTGCAAGGCCGATGATGGAGTAGCGCCCGCGCGCGGCGCCGCCCTCTACCGATTCCAGCAGGCAGCTCGGCGCGCTGCCCTCGCCGAGCTTCAGCATTGCGGAGACCGGTGTCTCGAGGTCGGCGACCAGGCGCGTCCACACCACCTGCGGGCTCGTCTCGCGATAGCGCGCCAGGAAACTGCTTCGGTCCGGCTGCGCCTTGAGATCGCGGCTGCCGGGATAGTGCGTGGTCATGCTGCCCCCGGCTGCCGCCGATGCGTCTAGTCGCCGCCCTCCAGCTCGCCCGTCTGCACCCCCAGGGCCTCGAGCAGCGCCTTCTCATTGTAGGAGCCGCCGTAGCGCGTGCGCAGCCCCCCGACGTACTGGGTGAGCATGTCGACCCGCATCTGCTTGGCCACGTCCTCCTTCAGGGCATCCAGCTGCTCCGCTTTGGGATCGGGGGCGGCGGTGATGCCGGCGACGCGGAAGATCACGCGCGACTTGCCGTCGGCTGTCGGTGCCGAGCCGACGCCGCCCTTGGCGAGCTTGAAGACCTCCTGCAGCGCGACGGCCGTCAGGCCTTCCGGGGGTGGAGTGGCGGTGCGCTTGACACCCTGCGTGCGCTGGATCTTGGCACCTAGCGACCTGGCCACCGCGTCGAAGGCCTCTCCGCCCTTGACGCGCTCGACCAGCTTGGCGGCCTGGCTTGCCATCTCCTTGGCCCGCTCGGTCTGGATATAGTCGCCCTTCGCCTGCGCCTTGACTTCCTCGAGCGGCCGCTGCCGCTCGGCCGTGATGCCGCCGAGCTCGAACCACGCGAAGCCCCCGTCGCTCAGCTCCAGGACCTCGGTCTCGACGCCCTCCGTGGCGTTGAAGATCGTCTCGGCGATCTTGGTCGCATCGGCATGCTTGATGACCTCCTTGCCGTCGGGAGACTTGCCGGTGCGATTGATGGCGGGGATCTCCTGGAACGGCAGCTTCAGCTCGGTGGCGATGTCCTTGAGCCCCTTGCCCTTGGTGCGCAGGTTCTCGACCTTCTCGTAGACCTCGCTGGCCACCTTGCCGCCGCGCTCGGTCGCGAGGCGCTCCCTGATCTCTCCCTTTGCCTCCTCGAAGGTGCGCTTCTTGCCGCCCTCGATCTCGCTCACGCGCAGGATCACGATCGAGAACTGGCCTTGGACCGGGGGCGATACCGTGTTGAGCTTCAGGTTGAAGGCCGCCTCGGCGATCTTGGGATCGATCATCTCCGATCGCTTCAGGAGGCCCAGGTCGATGTCGGCCGCGGGGAAGCCCAGCTTCTCGGCCGCGGCCTTGAAGTCCTTCGCCTTCGACAGCTCGGCATAGGCCTTCTCCGCCGCCGCCTTGTCGGCAAAGGTCAGCTGCGCGACGCGACGCTTCTCGGGTACGTCGTAGGTATCCTTTGCAGCTTCGTACTCCGCCTTGACCTCCTCGTCGGTCACCTTGGCGCGCGACAGGATGTCCTCGCGCGACAGGAGGAGCAGGTTGGCCTGCCGTTCCTCGGGCGCCACGTACCTGCCCTTGCTGCTCTCGTAGAACTCCTGCAGCTGCGTCTCGTTGGGCTCGGCGACGGTGATGCGCTTCGTGAAGTCGGGGATGATGTACTCGACGACCCGCGCCTCGTCGCGGAAGCGATAGAGCACCTCGAGCAGGTACTTCTGCGGCACGGGGTTGGCGCCGACGGTCTCCGTCAGCTGCTCGCGCATCAGGTCCCTGCGCCGCGCCCGCTCGTACTCGCCCACGCCGCGAAAACCGGCGTCCCGGATGATCTTGGAGTACTTGTTGGGGTCGATCCTGTTGTTGGCATCGATGATCTCCGGATGCTGACTCCGGATGATGGCGCCGACGATGGCGTCGGAGGCCGTGACCCCCAGCTCCTTGGCGTGGATATCGATCGCGGCGGTCGCCATCAGGCGGTCGACGGCGAGCTTCCAGATGCCGAGGAGCTTCCCCTGCTCCGGGGTCAGCTTGCGGCCGAGCTTCTCGCTTACGGACTGGATCTCCTGCTTGTACGCATGTTTGAAGTCGTCCACGGAGATCTTCATCGAGCCGACGGTGGCGATCGGGCTGCCCTGCGAGGGGCCGCGCCCCAGGTAGTCGCCGATGCCCCAGAGAGCGAAAGCGATGACGAGGAGCCCGAGCAGAACCTTTGCGAATAGGTTGGCGACGCCCCGTCGCATTGCATCGAGCATTGGGCTTGATCCCGGTTATTCTGCAGCCGAAACGCGCCGGCGCGTGCCGTCATACCGGTGACGCCGCGAATGTCCAGGATTTTCCGGGCCCACGCGGATGATCGGCTGAGAATGCACGTTAACCTATGAAAGGCGGGGCGCCCCGGCAAGCCTCGATCATCCCTACCGCGGGCCCGCCATTGGGCTCGCAAGGCCGGCGTGGTAGCAGATGGCGGGGGTCAGACCCTCGCCTGTTGGGTCGAAATGAAACGTCGGCGCGAGGGGTCTGGCCCCCGCCATTCAAGCTCGTAACCATTGTCCGATAGACCGGAAGGAACGACAGCGCGGCCATGACAACTGCAGGCATTCGGCCCCTCGTGGCGGGGAACTGGAAGATGAACGGCCTCGCCGCTGCCCTCGGCGAGGCCCGGCGCGTGCAGGAGGGCCTCGGCGAGCCGGGCTTCGCGGCCGCGGTGGATGTCATGATCTGCCCGCCGGCGACCCTCATCGCCGGGCTTGCGTGGCAGGCTCGGGGCTCGCGCCTCGCCATCGGGGCGCAGGACTGCCACTGGGCGGCGCGCGGGGCCCATACCGGCGACATCGCCGCCGAGATGCTGGCCGATGCGGGCGCCAGCGCGGTAATCGTCGGCCATTCCGAGCGCCGTGCCGATCACGGCGAGCGCTCCGCCGACGTGCGGCGCAAGGCGCAGGCCGCGCATCGCGCCGGTCTCACGGCGATCGTGTGCATCGGCGAGACCGCGGGCGAGCGCAGGGCCGGCCTGACACTCGGCGTGGTGGAGCGGCAACTCTATGCCTCGCTGCCGGAAGCGGTCGGCGCCGCCGACACGGTGGTTGCCTACGAGCCCGTCTGGGCCATCGGCACCGGGCTCACGGCATCGACCGGCGACGTTGCCGAGGTGCACGGCTTCCTGCGCCGGGCGCTCGTCGAGCGCTTCGGCGCTGCCGGGGCTGGCGTCCGCCTCCTCTACGGTGGATCGGTGAAGCCCGAGAACGCGAGGGAGCTCATGGCCGTTGCAGATGTCGACGGGGCGCTGGTCGGCGGGGCCAGCCTGAAGGCCGACGATTTCCTCGCCGTGGTCGCGGGTTGCGGAGCTTGACCGGACGGGCGAAGCGCGGCTTAGTGCCGCGTCCGGCGCGTTCCAGTGCGCTCGTGCAGCTCGAACGTGTGTGGGTCCCACGATCTGCAAAGGGAGTCGACCTCGACCAATGACCACGGGCCGCATTCTGCTCTTCCTCGCGGCTCTCGCCGCGCTGCTGGCCGGGGCGCGCGCTTCGCCCCTCGATGCCGAAAGCTGCACCAAGCTGCTCAACGAGCACGGCGAGCTGGAGGGGGCCGGCGTCGAGGCCGACATGGCGAAGGGCGCGGAATGGGCGAAGGCCAACCTCGGGCTCGAGAAGCTCCAGCGCATCCGCCGCTTCATCGAGGTCACGGAGCAGCTCGTGTTCCGCTGCAGGCAGAAATCCCTGGTGAGCCTGCCCGCGGAGAACGAGGAGCAGAAGGACCAGGACAAGGACGACGACAAGGACGACGCCCCGCGCGTGCCACCTTCCGGGGCGGGCGACAAAACCAAGGGCGACAGCAAGACCAAGACGCCGCCCGCCGCCACCAAGAAGAAGACCACCGAGCCGGCCAAGAAAGCGGCGGTGCAGCCCCCGTCCAAGTCCACGCCCACGCCGCAGCCCAAGCCGGCGCCCGGCACCGCAAAGCCTCCGCAGACGAAGCCCGCGGAGAAAGCGAACGCGCCGGCAAAGCAGCCTGCCGGAACCAAGGGCGAGCCTACGCCGCCCACGGCCGCAGCCAAGGGCCCCCCGAAAGCCAAGGACGACGATTGAGGCCGCCGAGGGGGCCCCGGGAGCGGCCGGAAGCAAAGTTGCACGTGCCCGGACTTGAATTATTGGCGATGAGGGCGAAGCTGGTGTAGAAGCCCGGAAGACGTACAGAAAACGGCAAGAACGCAGCCAGAGGTCGCACCCGCATGGCCACCTTCGTCCTGTTCCTCCACATCCTGATCGCCATCGGCCTGATCGGCGTGGTCCTGCTGCAGCGCTCGGAAGGCGGGGCGCTCGGTATCGGCGGGGGCGGCGGAGGCGGGTTCATGACGGGCCGCGGAGCCGCCAACTTCCTCACACGCGCGACCGCCGGCCTTGCTGCCGCATTCTTTGCGACGAGCCTGTTCCTGTCGTTGGTCGGCGCCCGCTCGGAGGGGCCGCGCTCGGTCCTGGAGTCGGGCAAGATCCAGCGCACCCAGCCCGACAAGCAGCCCGGACAAGACGGCCCGACGATGAACCTGCCCGATAAGGGGCCCGACACGGCGCCGGAGAAGAAGAGCGGCGCTCCCGAGACGCCGAAAGTCCCGTCGTCGAAATAAGGTATCGAAACAAGGTGTCAGACCCTCAGGGTCTGACATCTCGGCTCCGACACCTCCAAAGGCCAATGCTCACGCTGAGCCTCCTGCGGCACGCCAAGTCGAGCTGGGCCATCGCCGGCCTCGACGACTTCGACCGGCCGCTCAACGCACGCGGCGAGGAGGCCGCTCCGCGCATGGGCGCGTTCATGGCGAAGCGCGGCATCGCGCCCGAGCTGATCCTGTGCTCGTCCGCGGCACGCACGCGCCAGACGCTCGGGCTCGTGCTGGCCCGGCTGCGGCGGAAGCCCGAGGTCGTCTACGAGGACGCCCTCTACGGCGCCGCCGAGGAGGTCCTGCTCGCCCACATCCGCAAGGTCCCCTCCATGGTCCGCCACGTCATGGTGATCGGCCACGACCCTGGCCTGCACGCCCTGGCGTGCATGCTTGCCGGCACCGGCCCGCGCAAGGACCTCGACGCGCTGGTGGAGAAACTCCCGACCGCAGGCCTCGCGGTCATGGCGTTTCCCGGGCGCGCCTGGTCCGAGGTCGAGCGCGGCGCAGGCCGGCTGAAGCTGTTCATGACGCCGAAGCGCCTGCCGCAGCCTCGACCGGGATCTTGACCTTCGGCGCTCCGCTCCCCTAAACCCTCGTCATGCTCGTCCTCATCGATAACTACGACAGCTTCACCTACAATCTCGTCCACTTCCTGGGCGAGCTGGGTGCCCGCTGCCAGGTGTTCCGCAACGACAAGATCGGCGTCGCGGAGGTCCTGAAGCTGGCGCCGAAGGGCATCGTGCTCTCGCCGGGCCCCTGCACTCCGAACGAGGCCGGTATCTGCCTCGAGCTGATCGAGAAGGCGGGGCCGGACATTCCGCTGCTCGGCGTGTGCCTCGGACATCAGGCGATCGGGCAGGTCTACGGCGGCAGGGTGGTGCGCGCGCCCCTGCCCATGCACGGCAAGCTGTCCGAGATCACCCACACCGGAAAGGGGCTCTTCAAGGGCCTGCCGCGGCGGTTCGAGGTCACGCGCTATCACTCGCTGATCGTGGAGCGCGAGCGGCTGCCCGCGAGCCTTGCCGTAACCGCCCGGACTGCAGATGGCCTGATCATGGGGCTGCAGCACAAGGCGCATCCCGTGCACGGCGTGCAGTTTCACCCGGAGAGCATCGCCTCCGAGCATGGCCACGCGCTGCTCGCCAACTTCCTCGAGCTCGCCGGCCTCGCCCCGCGGCGCCGCAACGTCAGGCCGGCCCGCCACGCCGCTTGAGAACGTCGCAGCCGACGAACGGTGCCAGCCGATCCAGGAGCTTACAGGCGGTCGCGGCGAGTGCCGGCGCGCTGCACGCAGGAGCGTTGACAGGAACCAGGAGTGCAGGGTCAAATGAAGACAGGCCCCGGGAGCGGCGAGGCGTCGATGAGTTTCGCGCGCTGCGGGTCCCAACGCATGCGCTGCGTCCGGCAGGCGGGGTCGCCGCATCGGAGTTGTGCCGGTGGAAGCGTCAATCGGTATCGCCGGCTTCGCGGCCACGCCAAGGACCGGGGACGGCGATCAACAGGGAGGATTCGATGTCCGCAACGAGACGACGCACGATCCTGGTCGCGGCACTCGCAGCTGCAGCCGGCATTGCGACCTGGGCTTGGCCGCAGGCCGAAGCGCAGGAGCGCAAGTCGCTGCGCTGGACCACGGCTCAGGTGGGCACCTACGGCTACACCGTCGCTGCCTCGATGGCCAAGGTCCTCGAGCAGGCGCTTGGCGGTGAGTACACCGTCACCGTGCAGCCCTATCAGTCACCGACGGTGTCCATGAAGGCGGTGATGAACGGCGAGGGCGAGATCGCCTACACTTCCGACATCGGTATGACCCAGTTCGCCGAGCGCGTCGGCCCCTTCAAGGACTTCGCGCCAACGAAGCCGGAGCTGGTGCACACCTGGTACGCCTATCCGATGGAATCGCTGATGGCGACCTCCGCCAAGCACGCCGACAAGTTCAAGTGCTGGAGGGACTTCGCCGGCAAGCCGGTGTTCTTCACCCAGGCCGGCTTCCAGAACTGGCTCAATTGGCAGCGCATCTTCAAGACGCTCGGCTACGACTTCAAGCACGTGCAGATCGACCTGAAGTCGAATTCCGATGCCCTGGAAGCGGGCACCATCGTCGGCTCGGCCACCTACACGACGGCCGGCAAGTCGCTGGCCGCCTATTGGAAGGAGACCGAGATCCGAACCGACATCAAGATCGTCAACCCGTGCCCCGACGAGGTTGCCAAGCTCAAGGCGGCCGGCCTCGGGATCGTCGAGGTCGATCCGAAGGGTGCCTTCAGCAAGGACGTCGGGCCTGCCAAGCTCCTCGGTGTGCCGATCCTGTTCGGCTACAACCTTCGCGCGGATGCGCCGGAAGATCTCGTCTACAAGATGGTCAAGGGGTTCTACGACCGGAGAGACGAGTTGGCGAAGATCGAGCCGGGCTTCGTGCCGTTGGCCAAGGACTACGTCGGGCTGCAGGTGCAGGGCATCGAAGCCAACCCGCAAGTCGCAGTGCATCCGGGCCTTGCCAAGTTCCTGAAGGAGCAGAAAGCCTGGAACGACAAATGGAAGGTTGCGCCGAGCAGCTGATCACATCACCCGTCGTCCTGGAGGCCTCGGCCCGGAGCCGGGTCGAGGTCACGAAGCGGCAGAGGGGCGACGAAGGGATCCAAGGGCGGGGACGCAGCGCGGCTGGGCGCGGCTCCTCGCCCAGGCGTATCAAGAAGTCACCGCAAGGGTGCGACTTGGGGGGAGGCCGGCGCTGAGCCGGCAGTGGAGTTGCCATGTTGGACCGTGTCAGGGCGCAGCTCAGCTTACGAAATCTCATTCTCGTCCTGGCGGTGGTCCAACTCGGCTGGTTGCTCTGGTACTACTACACGGGCCTCGGCGGACCGCAGCAGCTCGTAGCCAGCGTGATGTCGATCGCGCTCACGCTGCAGATCCTGTTCATGTACCAGCAGGACTACTTCTACAAATGGCTGCCGCCGGCCGCCAACCACATCATCGTGGCTGTCTACGTCGGCATCTGCGCCTACGCCTTCTGGCATTTCTGGTGGGAGTTCGACCGGATCGCCATCTACGCCATGGGAACCTTCACCCGGCAGGATTTCATCGTCGGCCTGCTGGTGTTCCTGCTGGTGATGGAGCTCTCCCGCCTGTCGCATCCTGCCTTGTTCTGGCTCAACGTCGTCCTGGTCGTCTACACGCTCTACGGCTACGTGTTCCCGCGCTGGCTCGACTTCTTCTGGCACCCGGGCGTCAGCTTCTACCGGGTCGTCACCTCGAGCACGGTCGAGCTCTCCACCGGCATCTACGGCATCTATGGCCAGCTCGCGCTGACCCTGATCGCCGCCTTCCTGCTCTTGGCCGCCGCGGCCAACGGCTTCGGCGCGCAGGGCGCGATGATCCAGGTGATGCGCCGCTTCGCCGGCCGCTCGCGCCAGCTGATACCGCAGACGGCGGTGATGGGCTCTCTCGCGGTCGGCATGGTGAGCGGCTCGGGCTCGGCCAACGCCGCCGTGGTCGGCACCATCACCATCCCGCTGATGAAGCGCTATGGCGTTCCGGGCACCTTCGCGGCTGCGACCGAGACCGCCGCGTCGATGGGCGGCCTCATCATGCCGCCGATGATGGGTGTCGGCGCGTTCCTGATGTCGGAGTTTCTCGGCGTCTCGTATTGGGAGGTCGTGAAGCGCGGGTTTGCCCTGGCGCTCGTCTACTACGCATCAATCGCGCTCGCCATTTATCTGCTGTGCGTACGGCTGCTGCCGCGCGATCGGGTGGCGACGCCGAAAGTGCCCGCCTACGACAAGGTCAGGACCACGATCTTCTTCCTGGCCGTGGTGTATCTCATCTACCTGATGGGCTGGGCCGGCATGGGCGAGCTGTTGGCGGCGCTGATGACGGCCGGGTTCCTGTTCGGGCTCCTGCTGATCGCCTTCTTCGTCTTCAAGTACGTGTTGCGGGACCCCCTCCTCGAGCAAGAAACGCTGTGGGGCAGCGTGCGCCGCGCCATCGAGACGCATGCCGACATGACATCCTACCTGACTCTGCTGCTTGCCACCCTCGGCATCATGATCGGCCTCTTCACCGTCACCGGCTTCATCAACCGCATGGGGGCGATGATCCTGGACCTCGGCGCCTCGAACATGGTCGGTGTGATCCTGATGGCCTACCTGTTCGGCTGGCTCGCCGGTGCCGGGCTGCCGCCGACCGCCACCTACATCATCGGCGCCATCGTCATCGTGCAGCCCTTGCAACAGCTGGGCATCAATCCGTGGATCGCGCACTTCTTCGTGTTCCTGCTCTCCGTGTGGGGCGAGCTGTCGCCGCCGACCTCGCTCACCGCCGCGGTCTCGGCCCGCATCGCCGAGGCCTCGTTCATGCGCACCATGTGGGAGGCGCTCAAGATCTGTGCCCCGATCACGCTGATGACGTTCGCCATCTTCACCCGCTCCGACATGGTGGTGAACCCGGGCTGGCCGCAGGTCGCGGCCACCCTGCTCGTGTTTGTCGGCACCTCCGGCATCGCCTTCGCCTTCTTCGGACGGTTCGTGGAGAACTTGGCTGCCGATCTCCCGCTGCGCCTGCTGATGGCGTTGGGTTCATTCGTGGTGCTGTTCTTTCCGGACGGAGAGAGCGGTGAGCGGATCATCTCCTCCGTGGTCGGTGTGCAGGTTCCGCCAGCGGCAGTCCCGATCGGCGCTAGCCTGGTAGTCGCGGCCGCATTGGCGCTCGGTATATCTCGCCACCGGCAGATGCCTCAGACCCTCAGGCCTCAGCAGGTCCAGGAAAGCGCGCTTGCAGCGGGCGGCGACCAGCGCCTCATTGCCGAGGCGAAGCGCGAGGTCTGAGTTTCGGCTGGAGGGGGGTGCGGCGCATCGTCGACCGAGCGCCACCTCCCGCGTGTTGGCGCGGGGCGCCAAATTTGCTTAGAGTGCGGCGCGCGGGCCAGGTTTCGCCTCAGCGCGGGCGTTGCCGCGGCGCCCGCCGCAACGACGCGCGGGATTCATGACCATAAAGAGCATGACCGGTTTTGCGCGGGCCGACGGCACCTCGGGCCCCTTCACCTGGCATTGGGAGGTGCGCTCGGTGAACGGGCGCGGCCTCGATGTGAGGCTGCGCCTGCCGCCGGGGTTCGAGGGGCTCGAGCCGCGCATCCGCGAGGCGGTGGCGGGCCGCATCGGCCGCGGTAGCCTCACCGTGAACCTGAGCGTCAAGCGCGCGCACGGCCAGACCGAGATCAGGCTAAACGAGATCGCCTTGCGGCAGGTGTTGGCGGCGGTCGATGCGCTGCGCGCCACTGTGCCGGTGGGCCCGCCGAGCGCCGAGGCCCTGCTCAACGTGCGCGGCGTGCTGGAGCTGGTGGAGCCCGAGGAGAGCGAGGCGGAGGCCACCCGGCGCACCGAGGCGATGCTGACGAGCCTCCACGAGGCCCTCGACGGCATGGTCCGCGCGCGGTCGGAGGAGGGGCGGCGGCTGCGGGACATCGTCGGGCGCCAGGTCGCGGACATCGAGCGCCTGGTCGGCGGCATCGAGCGCTCGCCGTCGCGTGCGCCGGCCGCGGTGCGCCAGCGCCTCAAGGAGCAGGTCGGCAAGCTCGTCGAGACCGGCGCCGCGCTCGACGAGGCGCGTCTCTATCAGGAGGCGGCACTGCTGGCGGCCCGTGCCGACGTCGAGGAGGAATTGAAGCGCCTCGCCGCGCACGTGGCCGCGGCGCGCGATCTGCTCGGCAAGGGCGAGCCCGCCGGGCGCCGGCTGGACTTTCTGGCGCAGGAGTTCAACCGCGAGGCCAATACGCTGTGCTCCAAGGCGAACGACCCGGAGACGGCGCGCTCGGGCCTCGAGCTGAAAGCCGTGATCGACCAGATGCGCGAGCAGGTCCAGAACATTGAGTAAGGCCACAGCGAAGGACGGCGCCGTCGTCGCCCGCCGGGGCATGCTGCTCGTCCTCTCCTCGCCCTCCGGGGCCGGCAAGACCACGCTCGCCCGCCGCCTGCTCGCGGCCGACGCCGGCATTCGCATGTCGGTGTCGGTGACGACGCGCAAGCCACGCCGCGGGGAGGTGGAGGGCGCGGACTACTTCTTCGTCGACAGGGCGGAGTTCGACCGGCTGCGGCGCGCGCGCAAGCTGCTCGAGTGGGCGGAGGTGTTCGGCGAAAGCTACGGCACCCCCAAGGCCCGCGTGCTGGAGATGGTGGAGGCCGGCACCGACGTGCTGTTCGACATCGACTGGCAGGGCGCGCGCCAGCTCAAGCGGCGCCTGCCGCGCGATGTCGTGCGCGTGTTCATCCTGCCCCCGGACGGCAGCACGCTGGAGCGGCGGCTCGAGGCGCGCGACCAGGATTCCGCGGCGACGGTGAAGCGGCGCCTGACGGCGGCGGCGGACGAGATCGGCCACTGGCCCGAGTACGACTACGTGATCGTCAACGCCGACCTGGAGGCGAGCGTCGCAGGGCTCGTCGGCATCCTCGCCGCCGAGCGGCTGAGGCGCGAGCGCCAGACCGGTCTCGAGGCCTTTGTCGCCGGAGTCGTCGCCGGCCTGTGAATTGCCTCTGCCCATCTCGGCAAGCTCGAGCTTGAAACGCCGCTCTCCGGCCAGACGGCCTCGGACCCCATCGCGAACGGACGCAGCCGGTCCAGGCGTTGCGGTGAAGGCCCCGGCTCTGGGCGCCCGGGGGAGGCAAGAGAAGCGCGCGCTCAGGTGGTGCGCGGCAGCGGCGCGGGGCTGCCGCCGACGGGGCGCTTGAGGCAGGCGACGAGGTGGCCGGGGGCCACCTCGAGAAGCGGCGGATCGTCGACGCGGCAGGCGGGCTCCGCGTAGGGACAGCGGGTGTGGAAGCGGCAGCCGCTCGGCGGCTGCATGGGGCTCGGAACGTCGCCCTGCAGCACCGCCCGCTTCATCTTGCGCCGCGCCGGGTCGGGGACGGGGGCAGCCGCCAGCAGCGCCTCGGTGTAGGGATGCAGGGGCGTCGAAAACAGGGTGCGCTTGTCGGTGAGCTCGACGATGCGTCCCAGGTACATCACGGCGATGCGGTGGCTGATGTGCCGCACAACGGCCAGATCGTGGCTCACGAACAGATAGGCGAGCGCCAGCTCGTCCTGCAGCTCGATCATCAGATTGAGCACTTGCGCGCGCACGGACACGTCGAGCGCGGAGACCGGCTCGTCGGCGACGATCAGGTCGGGGTTGACCGACAGCGCCTTGGCGATGCCGAGGCGCTGTCGCTGGCCGCCGGAGAACTCGTGGGCATAGTGGCGCATGCTCTCGGGCCTCAGCCCGACCCGGCGGAAGAGCTCCGCAACCCTGGCCTCCTTCGCGCGGCCGGAGGCGAGACGGAAGTTCTCCAGGGGCTCGCCGACGATCGCACCGGCGGTGAGCCGGGGGTTGAGCGACGAGTAGGGATCCTGGAACACGATCTGGACGCGGCGGCGGTGCTCCCACATGGCGCCCGGGCCGAGGTCGGTGACATCGGCGCCACCGAGCCGGATGCGGCCGGCCGTCGGCTCGATGAGCTTCAGCACCATGCGGCTGACGGTGGTCTTGCCGCATCCCGACTCGCCGACGAGCCCCAGCGTCTCGCCGCGGCGGATCGCGAAGCCGACCCCGTCCACGGCCTGCACCACGCCCCTCTGGCGCTGCAGGAAGCCGCCCCTGACGGGGAAATGCTTGACGAGGTCGCTGACCTCGAGGGTCGCCGGCTCGCTCATGGGGCGGACTCGGCAACGCGCTGGGTCTCCCAGCAGGCGACGAGGTGCTCCGCTGCGGCGCCGATGAGCGGCGGCGCGGCGCTACAGCGCTCGACCGCGAAGCTGCAGCGGGGCGCGAAGGCGCAGCCGGCGATCGCCCGATTGAGCGCGGGGACGGTCCCCGGGATCTCGGCGAGCCGCGGCCGGCCGCCGGCTTTGGCGCCTTCGCCATCGGCCCGCGGCAGCGCGCGCAGGAGCCCGCGCGTGTAGGGGTGCATGGGCTCGTTGAACAAGGCGGTGGCTTGCGCCTCCTCCACCATCCGGCCCGCGTACATGACGATGACGCGCTCGCAGGTCTCGGCAACGACGCCGAGGTCGTGGGTGATGAGGACGATGGCGGTCCCCAGCTTCTCCTTCAGCTCCAGCATGAGGGCGAGGATCTGCGCCTGCGTCGTCACGTCGAGCGCGGTGGTGGGCTCGTCGGCGATCAGCACCTCGGGGTTGCAGGCGAGCGCCATGGCGATCATGACCCGCTGGCGCATGCCGCCGGAGAGCTGGTGCGGATAGTCGCCGAGGCGGCGGCCGGCGTCGGGGAGGCGCACGAGCTCCAGCATCTCGCGGGCCCGGTTGCGGGCGGCGCGCCGGGAGACGCGCATGTGCCGCCTGACGCTCTCGGCGATCTGGGTGCCGATGGTGAGGACAGGGTTGAGGCTCGTCATCGGCTCCTGGAAGATCATCGCGATCTTGTGGCCGCGCAGCTCGCGCATCGCCTCGGCCGGCAGCTGGGTGAGCTCGCGGCCGGCGAAGCGGATCGAGCCGCCGACGATGCGGCCCGTCTCTGGCGCGATCAGGCCGAGGATGGAGAGCGCCGTGACCGACTTGCCGCAGCCGGACTCGCCGACGACCCCCAGCGTCTCGCCGGCCTCGAGATCGAAGGAGACGCCGTCGACGGCGTGCACGACGCCGTCGGCGGTGAAGAACTGCGTTCGTAAGTCTCGCACCTCGAGCACGCTCACATGCGCCTCGCGAGTCTCGGGTCGAGGCGGTCACGCAAGCCGTCGCCCAGCATGTTGACGGCAAGCACGGTGACCGCCAGGAACGCGCCCGGAAAAAAGATGCTCCACGGCGCGATCTGGAAGAAGGTGCGGCCCTGGGCGACGATGTTGCCCCAGCTCGGAATCTCGAGCGGCACGCCGGCGCCGAGGAAAGAGAGCCCCGCCTCGATCAGCATCGCGGAGGCGCACACGTAGGTGGCCTGCACGATCAGCGGCGCCAGCGTGTTGGGCAGGATGTGATGCACGAGCAGCTTCGTCTGGCGCGTGCCGCCCGCAATGGCGCTCTCGATGTAGGGTTGCGCCCGGATCGACAGCACCACGGAGCGCACCACCCGCACGATGCGCGGCACCTCGGGGATGACGATGGCGGCGATCACGATCTGGAGGCTCGGCCGCGTCAGCGTGATGAGGGCGATTGCGAGCAGGATCGACGGGATCGCCATGATGCCGTCCATGGCCCGCATGACGACGCCGTCCAGGCGCCGGAAATAACCGCAGAGCAGCCCTATCGCGAGGCCGATCAGGCTCGAGATCGCAGCCACCGACAGGCCGACGACGAGCGAGACGCGGGCGCCGTTGACAGTACGGGAGAACACGTCCCGGCCGAACTGGTCGGTGCCGAACCAGAACGGCTCCGATGGCGGCCGCAGCCGGTTGATCGGCGCCTGCCGGAACGGGTCGCCGGCGATCCACGGTGCGGCGAGCGCCATTAAGGCGAGCGCCCCCAGCAGGACGGCGCCGACGAAGATCGTGGGGTTGCGGCGCAGCGCCCGGCCCACCCTGGCGAGCGGCGAGACGACCCGAGGCGGCGCATCGGCGGTGGCGGTGACGGTCACGGGTCAATACCTGATGCGCGGGTCCAGGAACACGTAGGAGATGTCGATGAGGAGGTTGACGAGCACCTTGGCGGCGGCGAACACGATGATGAGCCCCTGCACGATCGGGTA
>Ga0075431_100000391_pt1 | contig 35210 bp, 33 predicted proteins | sample RhiMetdeltSRZDD5_FD_75297 | JGI IMG/M metagenome (GOLD analysis project Ga0075431, IMG submission 75297) | Populus rhizosphere microbial communities from Tennessee, USA - Rhizosphere MetaG P. deltoides SRZDD5 | ecosystem: Host-associated > Plants > Roots > Rhizosphere > Soil | place: USA... | reverse complement strand
GACACCCGCAGGCAAGCCGACCGTCGACGATGCGATGTCGGCATTCCAGGTCATGCTGCGCGCGGCGCACGGCAAGGTTGCACCCGGCCGTGCGGCGCCACCGATGACACCGGAGGACCGCGAGGAGGCCCGGTTCCGCCTTGCCGAGGCCGTGCTGCGGCTCGCCTGCCCGGACCCCGGCGCCTGCGGCGATCCGCATTGCCGCCGCGAGAGGCGCTGCCGCCACCTGGCGCGCGTGGCGGCCAAGCGCGCCTCGGGCAAGGCGAGCCATCCCAGGCGAACGCCGGGTGCGGAGGCGGCGCGATACGCGGTCTGGGTGCTGATGTCGTCGGCGCGGTGAGCGTGCGGCCGTATCGCGCCGCCGGCGCGCCGGGGCGAGCCCAACTTGAATGGGTACGCGTGCTGGGGCAAGGTGCCCATGCTGTCTCGGGTTGCCGAGGCAAGAAAAAGGATGGCGCCGGAGAATGCCTTTCCGCATGTTCTCGCTCACCAGCAAGACTGCGCTCGTGACCGGTGCCTCCTCCGGGCTCGGGCAGCATTTTGCCCGGGTGCTGGCGGGTGCCGGGGCGCAGGTCGTCGTGGCGGCGCGCCGGCTCGACCGGCTGCAGACGCTGGAGGCCGAGATCCGGGCCGCCGGGGGCAAGGCCTGGCCGGTCGCACTCGACGTCACGGATCGGGCGTCGGTGGTGCATGCCTTCGATGCGGCCGAGGCTGCGGCCGGGCCCGTCACTGTCCTCGTCAACAATGCGGGCGTGCCGTCCAGCACGTTCTTTCTGAAGACCAGCGAGCAGCACTGGCGCGAGGTCATGCAGGTCAACCTCGACGGAGTGTTCCGCGTCGGCCAGGAGGGTGCGCAGCGCATGGCGCAGAGGCGCACGGGCGGGTCCATCGTCAATATCGCGTCGATCCTGGGCTTCGGTGCCATCAAGGCGCTCGCGACCTACGCGGCATCGAAGGCGGCCGTCGTCAGCCTGACGAAGTCGATGGCGCTGGAGCTGGCGCGGGACAAAATTCGCGTCAACGCGATCGCGCCGGGCTACTTCTCAACCGAGTTCAACGACGCGTTTCTGGCAGGCGAGGCGGGCAAGCGGCTGCTGGCACGGGTGCCGATGGAGCGGGCGGGCAAGCTGCCGGAGCTCGACGGGGCGCTGCTGCTGCTGGCCTCGGACGCCGGCAGCTTCATGACCGGCAGCGCCATCACCGTCGATGGCGGCCACCAGCTGGCGATGGGGTAGATGCGATGCGGCTTTGGACACGTCTGAAGCAGGAGGACGCGCCGCACGAGCGGCCGGAGCTGCGCAAGCGGTCGGCGAACTTCGTGGCGCTGACGCCGGTCAGCTTCCTGCACCGTGCCGCCGCCTTCTTCGGTGATCGCCTGGCCGTCGTGCACGGCCAACGGAGGATCACGTATCGCGCGTTCTATGCCCGTGCGAGGCGGCTGGCCCACGCGCTCACCAAGGCCGGCATCAAGCGGGGCGACACCGTGGCGATTCTCGCCGCCAACACGCCGGCCCTGCTCGAGGCGCACTATGCCGTGCCGATGATCGGCGCCGTCCTCAATCCGATCAACATCCGCCTCGATGCGCCGCTGATCGCATTCTGCCTGGAGCACGGGGAGGCGAAGCTGCTGCTCGCCGACCGGGAGTTCCACGCCACCGTCGCGCCGGCGCTGGAGCGGCTCGGCAGCGGGCAGCCGATCGTCGTAGATATCGCCGACGCCGAGACCGAGGGCGCGCCGGCGTTCGGCAATGTCGAGTACGAGGATTTCATCGCCGCCGGCGATCCGGACTTCGCCTACAGCGGTCCGGAGGACGAGTGGGACTCCATCTGCCTGCTCTATACCTCGGGCACCACCGGCAACCCGAAGGGCGCCGTCTACAGCCACAGGGGCGCCTACCTGGGGGCGCTCGCCAATGCGCTCACCTTCAAGCTCGACCACGACAGCCGCTACCTGTGGACTTTGCCGATGTTCCACTGCTCGGGCTGGACCTACACGTGGGCCGTCACGGCCGCGGCCGGGACGCACGTGTGCCTGCGCAAGGTCGAACCGCGGCGCATCTTCAATGCGGTCGTGGAGCATCGCGTCACCCACATGTGCGGCGCGCCGATCGTGCTCAACATGCTGGTGCACGCGCCCGACGAGGCGAAACGGCCGCTGCCGCTGCGCATCAAGGTCGCGACGGGCGGCGCGGCGCCGCCGGCCGTGGTGATCGAGCGCATGGAGGCCATGGGCTTCGAGGTGCTGCATCTCTACGGCACCACCGAGAGCTACGGGCCCGCCACCTACTGTCCGCCGCTGCCGGAGTGGGAGGGCCTGCCGGCGCGCGAGCGCTACGCCCTGATGGCGCGCCAGGGGGTGCCCAACCCGCTGGTCGAGCAGATGCTGGTCGTCGATCCGAGGTCGCTTGCCCCGGTTGCGCGCGACGGCGCGGCGGTGGGCGAGATCGCGCTCGCCGGCAACACGCTGATGAAGGGCTACCTCAAGAACGAGGCGGCCACCGAGGAGGCGTTCGCGGGCGGACTCTATCACTCTGGCGACCTCGCGGCGTGGCATCCGGACGGCAGCCTCGAGATCAAGGACCGGTCGAAGGACATCATCATCTCCGGGGGCGAGAACATCTCCTCGCTCGAGGTCGAGGAGGTGCTCTACCGCCATCCGCAGGTGATGGAGGCTGCCGTGGTGGCGCGGCCCGACCCCAAGTGGGGAGAGGCGCCGTGCGCTTTCGTCACCCTGAAGCCGGGCGGCGGTGCAGCGTCTGCGGAGGACATCATCGGCTTCTGTCGCGCCAACATGGCGCACTTCAAGGTGCCGAAAAGCGTGGTGTTCGGACCGTTGCCCAAGACGTCGACGGGCAAGATCCAGAAGTTCGTTCTGCGCGAGCAGGCCAAGACCCTCGGCTGACTGGCGCGCAGATCGGCCTTGCGATCAGGCTGCGGACGTTTGCGGTGTTGCCGTCGCGCACCAGTGTGCCGTTTTGACGCGTTCACAGTCAGACTGAAGAGGGCATCATAACACCTTGTCATATTTGACCTTTGCATTTTGGGGAGAAGACTGACTGTTGCCGACGTGGGGGAATGCATCGGCCGTCTCGCCGCTCGCTCGTTCGCTCCATGTCCGTGGGGTCTTGCCGTGGTCCTGTGCGCAGGGCCGCGGCAGCACGAGGGAGCTTGTGCCATGCGTACTCTTTGCCGCGCCTCGGGGAGCCCTCGTTCGGCCGAGCGCCGGCAGCGGTTTGGCGCGCTGGCCCTGCTGCCGGCCCTGGTCGCCGCCGTCGCCGCCATGCATGCGCAGGCTGCGGCCGCACCTCCGGGAGAGCTGCGCATGCCGGGCGCGCACGCGGGCGCCGGCTACGAGGCGGTGCGCTACAGTGGGAGAAGGGACGCACAGGCGCGGCCGCGCCGTGCCGGCCGCAGGTATGCCGGCGCGCGCCGCCGCGGGCATCGGGCGCATACGGCGCGCAGAGCCCGGCATCGGGTGGCGACGGCACGGACATGGCGGCAACGGCCACGCAAGCAGCGCTCGGCAGCCCGGCGCACGGCGGCCCGGCCGCGGGTCGTGCGGCCCAACGCGGACACCATCCCGCTCACGGAGCGCAGCCTCGTCGCCATGCACCCGCTCACGCCCGATCCTACCGGCACGGCCGCGGACCGCAGCTTCGCCGGCAGCCTCGTGCCCGGCGCCGAGGGCGCGGCGCCGCGCTGCAGGGGCGAATGGGAGCACGCCAACATCCTCGCGCTGGTGCTGGCGAGCTTCGGGCGCGGCTTCCCGGCTTCCGAGCCCGCCATGGTCGGAGGGGAATGGCCGCACTGCCGCGGCGCCACCCACCCGCAGAGCAGCTGGCGCCTCGCGAGCCTCGGCGCTTCGCTGCCCGAGCCGGGTTCCGGTCCAGGGCCCTCCGTGCTGGAGCCGGGCTGGCGCATCCATTGGCGGGCATCGGCCGCGTGCCTCGCCGCGCCGCTGCGCGCCGTCCTCGATCGGGTGGCTGCCGAGTTCGGCCCGCTGACGGTGAACTCGACCTGCCGCAGCCGCCGGCACAATGCGCGTGTCGGCGGGGCGCCGCGCTCCTACCACCTCACCGGCAATGCCGTCGATTTCCGGGTACGGGACCAGTTCGGCGAGGTGCTCACCTTCCTGCGCCGCATGCGCACCGTCGGCGGCATTTCGCACTACGGCAGCGGCGTGTTTCACATCGACACAGGGCTACGCCGCTCCTGGGGCCCGAACAGCTGGGGACGCAACCGCACCCGCACGGCGCGCCGGCGGGCCTGAGGGCGCGGCACCATGCGCGATCCCGGCGATCGCGCAATGCGAAGCGCGCCGGCAACATGGTGCACCGCACCGGCGCGATGGCGGCTCGGAAGGCTGGTCCGATGTTGACTTTCGGCGGCATTCGCACCGAGATCCCTGGCCGGCCGATGCCCATGAGCCGGGGCATCGCCCTTCTGCCGGATTCGAGGCGCAGCCTCGGCGGGGCGGCAGGCGTGCCAGGCGCGGATTCGGCGGAGGGAGGCATCGCATGGAGCTCAGTCCGCTCCGGCAGCTGCGCTTGCGGCGGCTGCCGAAGATGGTGTCGTGGTACGATCCGCGCCTCCTCGCCCGCGTCGGCATCCGCACCATCATCTCCTCCGTGTTCGGCCAATATGCCGACCAGCGCCTGATGCAGGCGGTGACCGACCCCGCCGGCGACAGGGAGATCGGCCAGCGCTACGACTACAGCGACCCGAAGGCGCCCGATCCGCATCGGCGGATTGCGGCCGACGACAGCGGCGCCTTCTGGATCGACTACGTGGCCGATGTCGGCGACGGCTTCGAGCCGACCTATACGCTGGCGTATCTGCTGGCTCAGGACAGCCTGGATGTGCACGGGGCAGGCAACCTGCGCCACGGCGAGATCCTCATTATGGGCGGCGACCAGTGCGACCCGCAGGCCACACGCGAGGAGTACAAGCGGCGCCTGCTCCTGCCCTTCGGGTGGGCCTTCGGCGTGCCCGAGCCGCAGCGTAAGCTGTTCGCCATTCCCGGCAATCACGACTGGTACGACGGGCTCAACGCCTTCGACAGCCTGTTCTGCTCCTCGCGCGACAGGCTCTCGGAGGACAAGGGCAACGTGATCGGCGGCTGGCAATGCCAACAGCACCGCAGCTACTGGGCGATCCGCCTGCCTTACAACTGGTGGATCTGGGGTGCCGACATCCAGTTCTCGAAGTACCTCGATACGCCGCAGGTGAATTACTTCGACGCCATCGCGCGGCAGATGCAGCCCGGCGACAACCTCGTCATCTGCCTCGCCCAGCCGTCCTGGATGATCGCCGACCTGCAGGGGCTGGACGAGGAGGAGAACTTCTTCAAGATCACGTCGATCGCCCGGGCGCAGGGGGCGCATGTGGCCGCCGTGATTGCCGGCGACTGGCACAACTACAACCGCTACTACGCCCACGAGCTCGACGTTCACTTCATCACCGCGGGCGGCGGTGGGGCGTTCCTGCATCCCACCCACGTGCTCAAGAACAACATCCAGGTGCGCTGGCCGGAGCGCGACGAGGCGGCGCAGGGCGATGCCGGGCTCGCGAGGCGCGGTGCCGGCGTGCAGGCGCGCGAATACGACATCCGTCTCAAGTGCCACGCACGGGCGGCCGGAAGCCCCGTCGAGCAGGCGGTGCAGGACGTGCAGGATGCGCTGGAGCCGCTGCAGCCGACCAAGCTCGGCCGCCGCAACGCGCCACTGCGGCCGCAGGCGCCCAAGTGCTATCCGAGCAAGGCGAGGAGCTATCTGCTGAGCCTCAGGAACCTGCTGTTTCCCTTCTACAATCCGGCCTTCGCGGCCGGTATCGGCATCCTCTACTGGCTCATCACCTGGGAGTTCCAGACCCTGGTTCCGAGATACGGCATCTCGGCGGGCAAGATCGACGACCTGGGGATCGGCACCTCGCTATTGAGCGTGCTGCCCTACCTGCCGCTGTATCTCGTCCAGGCCATGATCGCCTCGATCGGCCTGACGGCCATGCTGGGCGGCCTCTATGCCGCGCTCGTGTGGTACGTCGACGCGACCGAGCGCCCGGGACTGCGCCGCTACGCGACCAAATTCCTGGTCGGGACGGTGCACTTTCTCGCACACGTGACGGCCATGTTCGCGCTGTCGCTGGCGGTGGTGACCCTGAACAATCGCATCACAGCGCCCATCGAGCGGCAGCTCGATGCACTCTACGACGCGCGCGGGAAGCAGGCGCCCATCGTGCGCGATGTCATCGAGGAGTCGCTGGCGCCGATAAAGCACAAGACTCCCAGGCCCGCGGACAGCAAGGAGGTCTCGTCGGTGCGCCAGCTGGTCGGCTTCACTGCCTACCCTGTGCTGATGATCGGGCTCGGCGCCCTCGTCGGCGGCATGCTGTGGGGCCTGTACTGGGTGCTTACCGGGCTGATGGCGCGCATGCATGCGGACGACGCGTTCGCCGCGTTGCGCATCCAGAACTACAAGAACTTCCTGAGATTGAAGCTCGAGCCCGACAAGCTCACCATCTACCCGCTGGGCATCGACCGCGTGCCCGGTCCCGACGACTGGCTCAACGCACCGCGTGGCGCCGACGGCGGGCTGCGCAACAACCCGAAGCTCATTCCCGCCAAGCCAATCAAGGTGCGCCTGATCGAGGACGCCATCGTCATCCGCCGCCACGACGAGACCACGGGTTGATCGACACGCGCTCTATTGGGATGGTTGCGGTGGTGTTAACGATCTGGAAGCGAACGGCGGGCATTCTGCAGAGTCATTCGCGCCGAGAACCGGGGAGGGGGCGTTGACCGATGCGGCATCAGCCCCTAGAGCGTTGCCGATGCGCCGTCTTCGCAACCACCTGCGCTGGCTGAGCTGGGTCGCCGCCATTGCCGTTTTCGGCAATGTGCTGGCTGGAACCTTGCGCCATGCGCCTGCGTGGGGCGGGGCAGGCCTCGATGACGCGGTCGCGGCGCACCTGATGTGCATCGGTGGCGCCCCGGCGCAACCCGAGGCCCCCAGCGGCGGGCAGGACTCCGACGGGAAGACGCCGCATTGCTCGCTTTGCACGCTGCTGGCCGGGTTTGCACTGGCTGTGGGCCTGGTCTTTTCAGCGATCGCGTTTCCGTCGACCCGTGTCTTCCACCCGCCACGGTTCGGCCTTGCCACGCTGGCGGACCACTTGAGTCTCGGCGGCATCCGCAGCCGTGCGCCGCCCCTCCCTGCCTGACGAGCTCGAAAAAAATCGTCAATGCCCACGCCTGAGCGCGGGCACACGTCTTCCTGGCAGGGACTCACAGCAATGTTTCGCAGTATTGCCCTCGGCGCGGGCCTGACAGCGCTGCTTCTCACTACGTCCGCTCATGCGCATCATCCATCGGGTGCCGGATCGGCCGGCGGCGCCGGACCGATCGTCACCATCCCGGGGACAACCCTGGAGAAGGGTCACAGCTCGGCTGCGATCGTCTTCGAGTACGTCGGCTTCAATGCCCTGAGCGATGCGCAGCTGGCCGTATCCGGCCATCCCCACAGCCTCGATGCGATCTTCGCCCCGTCGCTGTTCTACTCCTACGGCATCACCGACGACCTCACCCTGACGTTGCGAGCCCCCTTCGTGCGCCGGACCAACATCCGCGAAGGGCATGTGCACGGGGGTGTGCCGGAGATCCACGAGCTGGGGGATTCGGCAGGCTTCGGCGATCTCAGTGTGCTCGCGCAGTACCGGCTGCTCAACAGCCGCGCGACGCGGACCGAAGTGTCCCTCCTCCTGGGCCTTCAGCTGCCGACAGGAGACACCAACGTGCTGGCCGAGGGCGGTGAGCCCTTCGAGGCCGAGTTCCAGCCGGGATCGGGTGCCTGGAACGGCCTCTTCGGCGTTGCCATGACGAAGCGCTTCGGATTGTGGTCGTTCGACGCCAACGTGCTCTATGTGCTTTCGACGGAAGGGACGCAGGAGACCGACCTGGGCGACCGCTTCCAGTACAACGTGGCGATCTCCTATCGCCTTCCCGGGCTGTTTGGGCCGTCCGGAGCGCTGCCGGAGCCGATGTACCACGGCGGTCCTAAAGGGCACTCGCACAAGCACTCCCACAACCACGCTCACGAGGAAGCAGTCGCGCCGCGGGGCCCCGCCCTGGACCTGGTTCTCGAGCTCAACGGCGAGTGGCATGCCAGGCAGGAGATTGCCGGGGTGAAGGACCCCAACTCCGGAGGCAATGTGGTCTACCTGTCACCGGGACTGCGGCTCTCCTACGAGAGGTGGTCCGGTTTCGTGTCGGTGGGCGTTCCGATCGTCAACGACCTCAACGGCGTGCAGGCCGAGCCTGACTGGCGCCTGTTGACCGGCATGGCGATCAATTTCTGAACCATCGTCACTGGAGCAGGCGGGGAGCGCGGGCGGGCAGTGCACATCACGCGGCCCGCGCGACCTCGCAGGAGAAGCGCAATGATCAGAGTCCTGGTTTGCATGGTGCTCGCGGTGGTAGTCGTGCCGCCGGCAACGGCCCACAGCCACAAGGGGAAGAACCTGGAGGTCGTGCATCCGTGGACGCCCGAGACGACTGAGAAGGATGCGACCACCGCGCGCGTGTTCATGACCATCAAGAACAGCGCTCGCGTTGCCGATCGCCTGATATCCGCGTCGACGCCACGCGCAGAAAAAGTCGAGCTTGCCACCGGCCAGGGTGACGGCGAGCACGGCCAGGCCGCTGGGCCGTTCAGCATCGCTCCGGGCAGGCCGCTGGTTCTCCACGCCAAGGGCCAGCACTTGCTCTTGACCGGACTGAAGAAAGGGCTGCTTGCTTACGAAGATTTCCAGCTGGTGCTGGTCTTCGAGAAGGCAGGACGCATGACCGTGGACGTCATCGTGGAAGAAGCCGAACCCGACGTCGAGCATCGACATTGACGGATCGGTAACTGGCGGAACCAGGCCGGCTTGTCCTTTCAGCCGCGCTCTGGCTCGCAACTGCAAGGAGGCACGCCATGCCGCTTCAGCTAATCGTCTTTGGTTTGTTTGCCATCTGGCTGGTGACGGGGATCGCCCCCGCCCAGGAATACAATGCCGGTGCGATCAAGATCGGCAAGGTGTGGACGCGGGAGATTCCGGGGGGCGCCAAGGTCGCCGCGGGTTTCATGACCGTCACCAATACGGGCAAGGAGCCCGATACCCTGATCGGCGGCTCCATTCCCTTTGCCGGAAAATTCGAGGTCCACGAGATGACGATGGCGGGCGGCCTCATGAAGATGCGCCGGCTCGAGCCCGGCCTCACCATCAAACCCGGCGAGACGGTGGTCCTGAAACCGGGCTCGTTTCATGTGATGTTCCTCGATGTCACGCAGGGGCCGAAGCAGGGCACGCGCGTCAAGGGGATGCTCGTTTTCGAGAAGGCGGGCCGGGTGGACGTCGAGTACGCGGTGGCGCCGATCGGCGCGCGCGAGCTCGGCGAAGGCGCGGGCAAGGGGAAGGGCGGCGGCCACAGTGGCCATTAGTTTTGTCATCCCGGAATGCCGCGATAGCGGAATTATCCGGGACCCAGGGCCAAGGGGAAGGCCGGAGCCCCAGGTTCCGGGTACCGGGTCTCGCGCTATCGCGCGAGTCCGGCATGACAAGGCGGCTGATGACCAGGCGCGCATTCTGGGCGACAGTGCTGCGCGCTGCCACAACCGGGGGAGAGCCCGCATGAGCGAGAACGCGCGCTGGAGGAAGCGGCCGCAGAATTCTACCTGGGGAGACTACGGGCCCGACGATCAGTTGGGGCGCCTCAACGAGCTGACGCCCGAGAAGGTCAAGCATGGCGTCGCCGAGGTGAAGGAGGGCCGGACCTTCTGCCTCTCCCTGCCGCTCGACTATCCCGGCGGCAGTGTCCTCAACCCGCGCCGGCACCCGCCGCAGATCCGGCCGACCCTGCGCGGCGACAGGCCCAACTGGCTCTTCCGCACGGAGTGGGAGCGGCCCGGCATGACCGACGTGATCAACGACGACCTCGTCATCATGCACCTGCAGTATTCGACGCAGTGGGACAGCCTGGCGCACGTCGGCGCGCTGTTCGATGCCGATGGCGACGGCACGCCCGAGGCCGTGTTCTACAACGGCTACCGGGGCGGCGCAGACCTGGTGGGGCCGAGCGAGGCGAAGGAGGCGGGTGCGCTCCCGGGCGCCCTGGTGGAGGCCAGAGGCACGTCCTCGGCCAAGGCGCTGGGTGTGGAGAACATGGCGGTCAAGTGCCTGCAGGGGCGCGCGGTGATGATCGACCTCTTGGCCCACTACGGGCGCAGGCGGCACGCGGTCGGCTACGGCGACCTGATGCGGGTGATGGCGGCGGATGGCATCGGCGTGGAGGCAGGAGACTTCGTGCTGCTGCGCACGGGCTTCGACGAGGTCGTCCTCGAAGGCAAGCAGGCGCCCGACAAGCACACGGTGGAGACGAGCTGCACCGGCCTCGACGGCAGCGACCCGCGCCTGCAGCAGTGGGTGACCGAGACGAAGCTCGTGGCGCTGATCTCCGACAACTACGCCGTCGAGCTGCTGCCGGAGAAGGTCCCGCCGGGCGCCTGCGCGCTGCTGCCGCTGCACCAGCACTGCCTGTTCAAGACGGGGGTGAACCTGGGCGAGCTGTGGCGCCTCTCCGAGCTCGCCGACTGGTTGCGCGCCAACAACCGCAGCCGGTTCCTCCTGACGGCGCCGCCGCTGCGCTTGCCCGGTGCCGTCGGCTCGCCGGCGACGCCGGTTGCCACCGTGTGAGGGTTCCATGATGCGCGCAGTCGTTGGGGCGCTCTTCGCGGGATTGGTCGTCTGCGCGTCCCCCTCCGCGGTCCGATCGGCGGAGGGCCCGGCGGTGGAGGTCACCAACGCCAGCGAGCCGGTGCTGTGCGCGGAGAAGGACAACGTCACCGTCAACTTCGCCTCCACGGAGGTGCGCCGCTTCCAGATCGAGGCGGCGCATCCCGCCTACATCGGCACGCTCCACCGCGACAGCTACGAGGCGGACTGGACTGGATGCAGGGCCAAGGGAGATCCGGCGCCCGGCCCGCCGCAGCCCCCGAAGCGCACGACGCTCTACGAGCAGATCGACCTCTGGGTGGTGGGGCTCAGGTTCGCCGAGTTCTGGCGTCCGGCCACGGCCACCGTACGCATCGGCGAGCGCGTGGAGACCGGTATCCACCTCCTCCAGGTCTGGATGATCCGCCCCATGGGGGGCGAGGAGGTGCTGGTGCTCTACCCGCAGGACGGATACTGGCGCCTGCGTCCCCTGGCGCCTGCGGGCGTGGCGCCCACTGCGTTCGGCTCCTCGTTCCTGGTCGGGCCGGTGGAGGTGGAAGGGCGCCCGCTCGTGAAGATCAGGCAGGTCGCCTTCGACCCGAAGACGCGCACCTTCACGCTGTCTTTCGACCGCGGCGGCTCGGCAACCGTCACCATGGCCAAGGTCGATCAGAACCGCCACGTGCTCGATGTCGCCTTCGACAAGGCCATCGACGGGCGGCCGTTCGCGGCGCTGCGCTCGATGTACGTGACGGAGTTCAACAACGACGTGGCCCGCATTGCCGTGATCGAGAAGGGCGCCAAGGGCTGGCGCGAGGAGCCCGTCATGAGCTTCAAGCGCGCGGCTGCAACCGACGTGTGGATGGGCCGCGTTGCCCCCTCGCGCCACAACACGTCATCGCCCGACATGGTGCTGCGCGGGTTCGGAGGCGGGGGAGACGGGGGTCAGACCCCTCGCCTCCAACGTTGAGGCAGAGCAACAGCCGTGGGTGCGAGGGGTCTGACCCCCAACCGTTACAGGTCGAAATCGCCGCCGCCGCCGTCGCCGCCGAACCAGCCGCTGTCCTCGTCCACCACCTGGGTCGACGAATCGGGCGCAGGCTCCGTCCGCGAGGTGTCGCCGGCGGAGGATCCCGCGGGCTGCGTCTCGCCGCCGCTGCTGGCGTTGGAGTTGGCGTTGGTGTTGCCCGCATTGGCGTGCGCCGGGTTGATCATGTTCTGGATCGCGCCGGCGAGGAGCATACCGCCCGCGACGCCCGCGGCCGTCGCCATGGCCGTGCGCAGGAACCCGCCGCCGCCTTGCGCGGCCTGCCCCGGAGGAGGCGTCGACTGCCACGGGGCCTGCCCCTGCGGTCCCTGGGGCCCCGGTTGCCCTAGCTGGCCGCCCGAGTAGACCGGCGGCGTGGCGCGGGCGCCGATCGTGGGCACGCTGGGCCCACGTGTGGGCTCAGGGGCGGCTCTGCTGCCGAACAGACCGCCGAGGAAGCCCCCGGAGCTGGGCTGCCGCTGCTGGGCCTCCAGCATGCGCACCTGCTCCTCCAGGGACCTGATGCGCTCGTCGGCCCCTTGCAGGGCCTGCTCCTGCACCAGCACCGACTGCACCAGCATGTAGGGTGCATCGGGCACTGCCCGCACGCGCTCGTTGATCAACGCCTCGGCCTCGCTGTCCTTCTCCGGCAGGGTGTAGTTGCGCATGCGATCGAACAAGCCGGTGACAAGCTGGCGTTCTTCGGGGGTCATCTATCTGGCTCTCCCTTCGAGTCGAGTCAGGCGATATATTGGATGGACATGGCAGCTGTGCAACGCCCGCACAGGCCTCTCGCCGCGGCATTGCACGGAATTCAGAAAATGGCGCCCCTGGCGGCGACGGGCCACAGGCACTCGACGCGGGCTGAGTCTGTGCCGAGCCCGCGTACGCCCACGTACCAGTCGTGCAGATTGACGGTGGGGTCGCAATGCCCGGGGACCAGCAGAACCTTGTCGCCGCGCCGCGGACGGTCCGGCTCGGCGCAGCTGCTCAGGTCGAGCACGCCGTGCTCGTCGGACGGCCGCTGGTAGACGGCGCCGGGCAGCTGCCACGCTAGAGGCAGGCCGCTGTCGACGGAGAACGCCTTGAGGCCGGCGTCCACCACGGCCCGCTCGGGCGCCGGCAGGCTCATCACCGTGGCATAGACGAAGAGCGCGTGCTCGTAGTCGCCGAAGGGAGAGCCGTCGGCCCGCTTGTTGCGGGCATAGTCCGCGTCCATGAAGATGTACGAGCCACACTGCAGCTCGTTCCAGACGCCGCTCGCCGCCTCGTTCTCGTAGGTGCCGGTTCCGGCGCCGGAGACGATGCGCGCCTCCAGCCCGGCCGCGGCGAGGGCGCGCCGTGTCTCCTCCACCAGCTCCGCGGCGCGCGCGATGTGGGCCTTGCGGTCGGCCGCCTCGCGCACGTGCTGGGCCGAGCCGTGGTAGGCCTGCAGGCCGGCAAAGCGCAGGTGCTCCGCCTTGGCCACCAGCTCCGCGATGCGCGCCGCTGGAACGCCCGGCGCCACCCCGCAACGCCTGGCGCCGACATCGATCTCCACCATCACCTCGAGCGTCGTGCCGGCCTTGGCCGCGGCCGCCTCCAGCTCCGCCACGTTGGCCGCATCGTCGACGCACACGCCGACCTTGGCCCGCCGCGCCAGCGCCGCCAGCCGATCCAGCTTGAAGGCGCCCGCCACCTCGTTGGTGACGAGCACGTCGGCGATGCCGCCCGCCACCATCACCTCGGCCTCGGAGACCTTCTGGCAGCACATCCCGACCGCCCCCAGCGCCACCTGCCGGGCGGCAATGTCCGGCGACTTGTGGGTCTTGGCATGCGCCCGCAGCCGCACACCGGCCCGCCCCACGAAGTCCGCCATCCGCCGCAGGTTGCGCTCGAAGGCGTCGAGGTCGACGACAAGGGCGGGCGTGTCGACCGCTGAGAGCGGAGCCCCGATTTCAGCAGGCGGTGGAAGCGACATGACCTGATCTCCGCTGGTGTCCCAACCCTGTGGAGGGCGGCGAGGGAGGGAGCCTACTCGCCGCAAGCGCCGCCCGGTTCCCTCTCCCCGCTTGCGGGGAGAGGGCTAGGGTGAGGGGCAGCCCCAAGCGAAGCCCTATCCACGCAGCGCCTTCGATCATACTCGCCCTTATATCGGCCTTCGTCGAGGCCGCGCCCAGACAGGGCAGCACCCCGTGCTGCCCCTCGCCCCGACCTCTCCGCGCTTGCGGGGAGAGGGAGTCAGCGCGCTGCGCCGACGGCACGATCAAACCCCCGATGGTGGCGGTGGCACGGCCGCAGGAGCAATCCGCCGTGAGCTGTCGGCAACGCGACGAGTGCCGCCCCCCGCGCTTGCCGGTCTCGCCACGCCCATCGCCTCCTCCTCCGCATCCTGGGGCGCGCCCCAGAACTGGCGCACGGTGGGCCCGTTGCGCAGCAGGGGATCGCGCAGGAAGCGGAAGATCTCGTGGAACCAGACGCGCCGGCCCATTTGGGCGTACCAGCGCATGGCATGGCGCAGGCCGCGATCCGGGTGCAGATAAGTGCGCCGGAGCGCCTTGGGACGGGCCTGCAGCACAACCTCCGTGAGCTTGAACCACAAGAGCACGCGCCAGGGTGGCATGTGGCGCGTCGCGAGCACTTGGTGCTTGTAGTCCCAGAGCCGCCGGTCCGCCTGGATCACGCGGCGCTCCGCCGCCACCCGGAAATAGGGCGTCCAGCGGTGCGGCGTCACGTAGAGCATCTGAATCTGGTCGGGGTCGTAGGAGAGCAGCTGACGCAGGCCGCGCCAGTGGTCCCGGTCGGTCTCCTCCTCGAACCCCACAACCCAGGTCGCCATCGACAGGATGCCGTGCCGGCGCAAGAGCCGGATCGCCTCCCGATCGAAGGCCGTAGTTGCCCCTTTGCGGATCAATTCCAGCGTTGCCTCGTCGGTATGCTCCATGCCGAGCAGGAAGCGCTGCCACCCCGCCTTCTTGTAGAGATGCAGAATGTCGGCATCGCGCACGATGTCGTCGGCGCGGGTGGAGCCGACCAGGATGAGGTCGACGTTCTCGGCGATCAGCGCCTCCAGAAACGCCCTCCAGGCCTTCTTCGAGGAGGTCGGGTTCTCGTCGGCGAAGTTGATGACCTCGACGCCGTGCTCGCGGTGGAGTCGCGCCAGCTCCTTGGCGAAGCGCACCGGATCGCGGTGCCGCCAGCGGGTCCAGAACCCGCGCTGGCCGCAGTAGGTGCACAGGTGCGGGCAGCCGCGCGAGAACTGCACCACCACCGCGCGCAGGCCGCCCCAGTAGCTGTAGCGGGCATGGTCGATCAGCTCCCAGCCCACGCGGTAGGCGTCGAGGTCGGCGATGACGGGCGCCGGCCGCGTCATGTGCACGCCCTTCGCGTCGCGCCAGGCGATGCCGGGTATTGTCGCGAAGTCCTCGCCTCTGTCGATTGCGGCCATCAGCCGTCGCGCCGTCTCCTCGCCCTCCCCGCGCACGATCGCCGTCACGTAGGGTTCCTCATTGAGGATCTCGCGCCAGTGGTAGGTGGGAAACACGCCGCCGTAGACGATGCAGACCCCGGGCAGCGCCGCCGCAATACCGCGCGCGGCCTCGGCGATGACGGGATGGCCCGAGGTGGATCCGGAGTGGCCGAACAGCACGGCGTCCGGTGCCCACCGCCCGGCCTCGGCGATGAGGTCGCCGATCGGCATGGGGCCGAACTCGCCGTCGATCAGGCGCACCTCGTGGCCGTCGTCGATCAGCGGTCCGCCGATCGCCAGGAGGCCCAAGGGCGGCAAGTGATCGTCGGGGATGCGGCTGCCGATCGCAGGGTGCGGAACATTGATCAGGAGAATGCGCACGACATCGCCTCCCGGTGTGGCGGGTTGCTGAGGTTCGGGCTTGCGGAAGTCGAAGCGGCGTCAGGCGGCGGCGACAGGCGCGCTGCCGAGCCCGCCGAAGCGGCGCTCGCGCACGCGGAACCAGGCCAGCGCCTCGGCGAGGTCCGCGGCTCCGAAGTCGGGCCAGAACCGCTCCGTGAAGTAGAGCTCGGCGTAGGCGCACTCCCAGAGCAGGAAGTCGGAGAGCCGCTGCTCGCCGCCGGTGCGGATCAGGAGATCGACGTCCTTGCAGGGACGCTCGCCCGCGAGCAGGCGCGAGAAGCCCTCGCGCGTGAGGTCCTCCGGGTCGCGAGCTCCCGCGGCAGCCGCGAGGATCGCATCGCGGGCCGAATAGTCCACCGCCACCCGCAGCCGCAGGGCCGTGCCGCCGGCGGTCTCGCGCTCGGCGCGGGCGATGGCTGGGGGAATGGCCGCGGGCAGGCGGTCGCGCCGCCCGATCACCTCGAGGCGCGCGCCGGTGCGGGCGAGACGCCCGGTCTCGGTTTCCAGATAGCGGCGCAGGAGCGCCATCAGCCCGCGCACCTCGCCGTCGGGCCGGCGCCAGTTGTCGGCCGAGAAGGCGTAGAGCGTGAGCGTGCCGATGCCGAGGTCCGGGGCCGCCTCGGCCACCTTCTGGATGGCCTCGACGCCGGCCGCGTGCCCGGCCTGGCGCGGCAGGCCCCTGCGGGTGGCCCAGCGCCCGTTGCCGTCCATGATGACGGCAACATGCAGTTTGGGGGGCAGTTTGGAGGGGAGATCACTTTGCATCATAAAGTCCCTCGGCAGAGAAGTGAGCGGGGTGACGTGTGGTGTCAGGCGAGATGGGGGTAGCCGTCGTCCGCAGGTGCCTCCGGCTGGCGCGCGGCCTCGGCGGCATCGCGCACGACGCGCTCGAGCACGACCAGGTAGTCGAGGAAGCGCTGGCGCCCGCGGGGGGTCAGGCGGCACTTGGTGTGCGGACGGTTGTTCTCGTAGCCCTTGATGATCTCGAGCAGCCCGGCCTCCTGCAGCACCTGCAGATGCCGGCTCAGGTTGCCGTCGGTGAGCCCGCACAGCTGCTTCAGGTCGGCGAACGCGAGCCCCTTGGGATGCGCGATCAGCGAGGTCAGCACGCCGAGGCGAGCCTTCTCGTGCATGACGCGATCGAGGCCCTCGTAGGAGAACGGGGCCTTCTCGTCAGTCTTCGTCATCGCTGCGCCCCGAGGTGAACGAGTCTCCGCCATCGCTGTCGGCAAACGCGAAGTGCAGGATCGCCGCGAGCAGGAGCTGCCCGGCGGCGAACGGAATGCCCATGAGCCAGGGCGACAGCGCGTGCGTCCGGCTCGCCATGATCAGCACGGCCACGCCCGCGACAAAGTACCAGGCCGCGGCGAGCACCACGGCGCGCGGCAGGGACCGCACCGCGGCGAACAGGCCGAGGCTCACCAGGATCTGCCACAGCCCCGGCAGCATCCACAGCGAGTCGGGTGCGAACTGCAGCAGGACCAGGGCGATGGCGACGCCGGCGGCCCCCGCCGGCAGGAACTGCTCGATCGCGTTGAGGATCATGGCGTCGGCGAGGCCGGAGTGATGGCGCCGGGTCCTGGCGATCATTTCCGCGCCGATCAGCGCGGCAGAGGCCGCCGAGGCGACGACCCAGCTCAAAAGGAACACGTGCGGGTGGCCGGTCGGTTCGTCGAGCCAGATCGACTGGGCGATGGCGGTGAACAGGGCGAGCGCGCCGGTGACGGCCATGACCGCAGGGCCGAAGCCGCGGAACATGGTGCCGGCGGCCAGCTGCTGGCGGATGCTGCCGATGTCGGCGAGCGCCTTGTCGAGGTCGCGCATGTACACTCCCCGTCCCCGCTCACTTTGCATTGCAAAGTATACGCTTCCCGGGCCGAATTGCAAGCGGCTCGTTGGCTGTGCACCGGCCGCCCCGAGCGAGCCATACCATGTACAGGAGCGGCAGGCTGCATCAAGGTCAACGAAGCGTTGACATCCTCCGACCAAGGCGCATCGCTCCGGGCGCGCATTTCCAGGGGGTCCCGCCCAGGGTGCCGAAGTGCCTGTCGCCCCCGCGCCGGCCCTGTACGGCCTCCTGCGCCACGGACAGAGGCACTCCCGAAGCAGCCGGCAACTGGCCCCGGTCCGGTCGCCTCTCAGCGGCGTCCTGCGGCCTTGGCACGGGCGAGGATGCGCTCCGCGCGGGCCAAGTGGGGGCGGTCGACCATGTGGCCGCGAATGGAGAGCACGCCCGCCTCCGGAGCCGCGGCGAAGGCGGCGGCGATCTCCTCCGATACGGCGACCTCCTCGGGCGTCGGCATAAACGCTTCGTTCATGATAGCGACCTGGCCCGGGTGGATCGCCAACTTGCCCGTGAAACCGTCGCGCACGGCCTCGCGGCATTCCTGGCGCAACCCGTCGGCATCTCGGAAGTTGACATACACCGTATCGATCGCCTGCACCTTGGCCGCGGCGGCGGCGAACAGCGCGAGGTCGCGCGCGAGGCGGTAGGGCGAGGTCCAGGTGCGCCCGTCCTCCTCGCGATTGCCGCGCGCGCCGAGCTCGGCGGAGAGGTCCTCCGCCCCCCAGGTGAGGCCCTCGAGACGCGCACTCGAGCCGACGTAGGTGTGAAGCTGCAGCAGCGAGATCGGCGTCTCGGTGGCGATCGTGATGATGCGCGTCGAGCCGGCGGCCGCCCCGGCGCGCTCCTCCTCGTGATGCAGGGCGATGGACAGCGTGTGCACGTCCTCGCCGGAGCGCGCCTTGGGAAGCAGGATGCCGTGCGGCCTGGCGGCCACCACGCCAGCGACGTCATGCTGCCAAAGGTCCGTGTCCAGCGCGTTGATGCGCACGTAGAGGAGCGGGCCGCCCTCGCGCGAGCGTGCGGCCTCCAGGTACTGCGCAGCCAGCGCCCGTGCCGCGCCCTTGCGGGCAAGGCTGACGGAATCCTCGAGGTCGAGGATCAGCGCATCGGCGCCGGTGTCGGCGCCCTTGGAGAGCTTCTTCTCGTCGTCGGCGGGAACGAACAGGAGAGAGCGCATGGTCTCGAGCCCTTCATCTCAGGCCTTCGGCCTGCGCATCATCATCGCCTGGCGCCGGCAGATGGCCACCATCTCGCCCTTCTGGTTGAACGCCTTGTGCAGAAGCTCGACGATGCCGGCGTCGGGCCGCGAGCGGGTCTCGCGCTTGGAGACCACCTCGGTGGTGACATTGAGGGTGTCGCCGTGGAACACGGGCTTGGGGAACTTCACCTCGGTCATGCCAAGGTTGCCGATGGTGGTGCCGAGCGTCGTGTCGTTGACGGAGATGCCGACCATCAGCCCCAGCGTGAACAGGCTGTTGAACAGCGGCTTGCCCCACTCGCTCTTGGCGGAGAAGTCGTGGTCGATGTGAAGCGGCTGCGGGTTGTGGGTGAGGCAGGAGAACAGCGTGTTGTCCATCTCCGTCACCGTGCGCCGGATCGGGTGCTCGAAGATGCGCCCGACCTCGAAGTCCTCCAAGTAAAGCCCTGCCATGGCTACAATTCCCTTGAAAGCCCAGCGTCCGCGAGAACGGTCAGCCGAACATCTTCGGTGTGATGTCGCGGCGCCCGTGCAAGACGCGCACGATCTCAACTTTGTCCTCGCCCACCCGATAGTAAATCAGATACTCCCGCCAGCCGGTACGGCGCAGCCCGGGTGCCAGATGCGGGCAGAGCGTGCCGATACGGGGAAACTCTCCGAGCAACTCGATGGTTTGCTCGATGGCCGTAACGGCCCCATCGGCAGCATCGGGATTGTCTTGAGCGATGTAGTCCCAGATCTCGGCCAGGTCGAGGTCGTACTGCGGAGACTTGAAGATTGAGATCATGACCCCGAGCGGCGGGCCTTGATCCTTTCCAGCGCGCCCCCCTTACGCCACGGCGTGCCCTCGCCGCGGTCGAGTGCCGCCAGAGCTTCGTCTATCAGCGGCTTGGCCCAGGCGTCGTCGATAGCGTCCTGCGCCCGTAACCCGGCTACCGCACTCGCGACCGCATCTTCGAGGGACGAGAAGCGGCCGCGCGCGACCTGCGCCTTGAGCCATTCCTCCTGATCCGGTGGCAGCGGGATGTTCATGAAGTTCCTCGACGTTTGCGCGAGAGCACTATATCGGATGTGGGCCGATCTTTCCACCGATCCATTTCAATACCTGAACTGCTCGGAGAGAATCCGCTCATCGAGGTTGTGCCCCGGATCGAACATCATGAAGATGTCGATGCCGTTGGCCTGCTCCACGTCAACCTGCACCACCGAGCGCGTCTCGCTGTGGTCGGCCACCGCGCTGACGGGGCGCTTCTCCGCCTCCAGCACGTCGAAACGGATCTTCGCCGCGTTGGGCAAGAGCGCCCCGCGCCAGCGCCGGGGCCGGAACGCGCTGATCGGCGTCAGCGCCAGCAGCGGCGCGTCGATCGGCAGGATCGGCCCGAAAACGGACAGGTTGTAGGCGGTGGAGCCGGCCGGCGTCGCCACCAGGGCGCCGTCGCAGATCAGCTCCTCCAGCCGCACCTTGCCGTCGATGGAGATCCTGAGCTTCGCTGCCTGGTAGGTTTCCCGGAACAGATGCACCTCGTTGATGGCGAGCCCGTCGTGCACCTGGCCGGCGCGGTCGACGGCGCGCATGGCGAGCGGGTGGATGATGCTGACCTCGGCGCGGGTGAGGCGGGCGATCAGGTCGTCCTCCTGGTAGTCGTTGGTGAGGAAGCCGACGGAGCCGCGGTTCATGCCGTAGATCGGGATGCGGTCGTGCAGGTGCCGATGCAGTGTCTGCAGCATCAGGCCGTCGCCGCCGAGGGCCACGATGGCCTCGGCCGCCTCGGCCGGAACGTTGCCGTAGCGCGCCGTAAGCCGCTCCAGCGCCGTGCGCGCCTCCGGCACGTCGCTTGCAACAAACGCGATCCTCTCGAATTTTCCTGGCAGTGTTGCCATATTGGGGGTCAGACCCCTCGCCTCTACCGATCGAGTTTCAAACGACGCTGGTGGCGAGGGGTCTGACCCCTGCCCGCACAAGGCTGGCCCAGTTGAACGAAGACGACAAGCCCGTTCTCATCTACTCGACCTTCCCGTCGCCCGCCGAGGCTGAGCGCATTGGCGGCGAGCTGGTGGATCGCGGCCTTGCGGCTTGTGTCAACATCTTCCCAGGCATGACGGCGATCTACGTCTGGGAGGGCGAGCGCCAGCGCGAGGCGGAGACCGCCATGATCATCAAGACGCGCGCCGCGCTCGCCGATACGGTCGTCGCAGAGGCGCGCAAGCTGCATCCGTATTCCAACCCGGCCTTGGTGGTGCTGCCTGTCGCAGGAGGCTCGTCCGATTTCCTCCGCTGGATCGCCGAGCAAACAGCACAGCCGCAGTAGCGTCGGCGGCTTTTGCATCTTGCAGCAGCAGGCCGAACAACATACTGGTGCTAAAATGTGTCTTCGTACCGAAGCAAAAGATCTACGGTGGACAACCTGTTAATAGTGGCTTAATAATTTTCGCGCGAATCAAAAAAGGGGAGCTGCGTTTCCAGTTTCGCGTCGCATTTGTACCGCCTCTGGAGGTTCATGCACGACGCGCGTATCAGGTTCGTATTCAGTCTCGGTGCATAGCCCTCCCCAGGCCGGCTCGCTTCCACCATCGACGGTTGAGCGCTGAGCGGCAGTCGCCGCTTCGAGGGACAGCGCTCGCATCTCCGCCGGCGTGAGGCGACGACGCGCAGGTGCCAAAGTAAAGCTCCCCCAACTTGGGGGCATCAAAAACCATGACCAGGCATCTCCTGGGCGTGCTGGGCGTTATTGCGGCGAGCGTTCTGCTCGTCGTTTCAGCGATGATGAACTACCGGTTTGGCTACACCCTCGGCAAGACGCCGAGCGACGGGCACATCTACGGGCTGGCATCGGCCGCCGCCGACTGCTTCAAGGCGCTGGTGCCGTTCTTCTTCTTTGCCGCATGGCGCAACAGGATGTGGTCGCAGGCGCTCGCCGCCGTGGCCGTGTGGCTGGTCGTTACCGGCTACTCGATGACCTCCGCGCTCGGCCACGCCGCCCTCAATCGGCTCGACACCAGCGGCGTGCGCGCGGTCGCCGCGACGACCTACAAGGACCTGCGCGACGACCTGAAGCGCAACCGGGATCAGCTGTCCTGGTTGCCGCCGCATCGCGCCGCCGCCGCCGTGAAGGCGGAGATGGAGGGGCTCAAGGCGCACCGGCTGTGGACCACCACCGGCGAATGCCAGGTCACCGCGGGCAAGGCCGCCCGCGAGTTCTGCTCGGGCTACCACAAGCTGGACTCCGAGCTCGGCAACGCACTCGCCGCCGACAAGCACAATGCCAAGATCGAGGAGATCAACGCCAAGCTCGCCAAGACCAGTGGCAGCACGGTGATGGCCGAGGCCGACCCGCAGGCGAGCGTGCTCTCCAGGATGACGGGGCTCGAGCTGGAGACGATCCAGATGGGGCTCACGCTGTTCGTGGCCCTGCTGATCGAGATCGGCTCGGGCTTCGGCATGTATGTGGCCTTCGCTTACTGGCGCACCCACGGGCCTCCGGCACCGTCGGCACCGGCCGCGCCGGCAGCCCTGGCGGAGCCCAGGCCCACGCCGATTTCGGGCAAGGACGACGACGTCTGGACGACCGATACGTACGGCATCGAGGGGCCACCGCCGACGCCGGCGCTCCCCGGTGCCGCTGGGCACGAAGGCGCCAACGACAACGCGACCATGTCGCGATGGATCATGCCCGAGAACGACGTGGAGCTGTTCTACAAGCAGGGCGTATCGGTTGCGGCCAACGAGACGATCTGCTCGCAGGACCTCTACGACGGCTACAAGCTGTGGTCGAAGGACAAGGGCAAGCGGCCGCTCAACCATTCGCGCTTCTCGGAGGAGTTCGAGCGGCTGGGCTATACGACGGTCCAGATCGGCGGGCGCCAGCGCTACGTGGGGCTCGCCTTGACGCCCGGGCTGCTGGCCGCGCTCGAGAAGAAGCCGTCCTTTCGCAGGCGCAAGGCCTCGGAGCTAGCGGGGCAGGTGCAGGAAGCCGTCGTGGAGCCGCCGAAGCCGGAGACCATCGAAGGCGGGCCGGTGGTTGTGGTGCGGCCCAAGGCGGCCTGAGCCTCCGACATCGATCGACACCCTCTGAAGGGGCCGCGCAAGCGGCCCCTTCGTCGTTCCATGGCCGGAACGGGTCGAAGCGACGTCGCAGCGCGCACGCCGGATCTCGAGGCCGACCTCGCGTCCCCGTCCGCCGCCTGCACCTCAGACCGCCTCGACGATGGTCACGTTGGCCATGCCGCCGCCCTCGCACATGGTCTGCAGGCCCCAGCGCAGGCCGCGGGCCCGCAGCGCATGCACCAGGCTCGCCATCAGCTTGGTGCCGGAGGCGCCCAGGGGATGGCCGAGCGCGATGGCGCCGCCGTTGACGTTGAGCCTGTCGGGGTCGGCGCCCAGCTCCTTCAGCCAGGCGAGCGGCACCGGCGCGAACGCCTCGTTGACCTCGTAGAGGTCGATGTCGCCGATCTTCAAGCCGGCCCTGGCCAGCGCCCGCCGCGACGCCGGGATCGGCTCCTCCAGCATGATCACCGGGTCGCCGGCGCTGACGGTCATCTGGTGGATGCGGGCGAGCGGCTTCAGGTTGTGCTGCTTCAGGGCGCGCTCGTTCACGACCAGGGCGCCGGACGCGCCGTCGCAGATCTGGCTGGCGTTGGCGGCGGAGATGACGCCGCCCTCCTTGAGCAGCTTGACCGAGCCGATCGCCTCCAGGGTGGCATCGAAGCGGATGCCCTCGTCGCGCACGTGCTGGGCGGGCCCGTCGGGCGTGCCGATGGCGAGGGGTACGATCTCTGCCGCGAAGGCGCCAACCTCGGCGGCCTTGGCGGCGGCCCGATGGCTGCGCAGGGCGAACCTGTCCAGCTCGGCGCGCTGGAAGCCGTACTTCTCCGCCATCATCTCGGCGCCGGTGAACTGGCTGAAGTCGTCGACGCCGAAGCGCTTCCGGATGCGGGCGGTGAACGGGCTCTCGCCCAGGCCTTCCTTGCGGTGCAGGGCGAAGTTGGAGAACATCGGCACGCGCGTCATGCTTTCCACGCCGCCTGCGATCACGGCGTCCTGCGTGCCCGACATGACGGCCTGAGCGGCGAAGTGCAGCGCCTGCTGGGACGAGCCGCATTGCCGGTCGATGGTGACGCCGGGGATGGAGACTGGCAGCCTGGAGGCCAGCACGGCGTTGCGGGCAAGGGCGAAGGCCTGCTCGCCGGCCTGGGTGACGCAGCCGAGGATCACGTCGTCGACGGCCGCCGGATCGATGCCGGTGCGGGCGACGAGCGCGTTCAGGACCTCGGCGCCGAGGTCGGCCGGGTGCCATGCGGCGAGCTTCCCGCCCCGGCGGCCACCCGCCGTGCGCACGGCGTCGACGATGTAGGCTTCGGCCATTTGGTGCCCCATTTCGCGGTGTCAGACCCGGAGGGTCTGACACCATAGCTCGCTTCGAAGAGGTGGTGGAATGGTGTCAGATCGGGAGGTTCTGACACTATGTGAGCCTGGAAAGGAGGCCTGCGAGCAGCCGGCCACGCTCGGGAAGGCTCGGGATCAGCAGGTGCTCGTCGAGGGTATGGGTGCCGTTGCCGCGTGGGCCGAGGCCGTCGAGCGTGGTAATTCCGAGCGCGCCGGTGAAATTGCCGTCCGAGCCGCCGGGCGAGGACTGGTGCGGCAGCTCGAAGCACAGCTCCCCGGCGATCGACCTGGCGACCTCGTAGAGGGCGAAGTCCCGCTCGGAGGTGGTCCACAGGGGACGGCGCACCCCCACCTCCAGGTGCAACCTGAGGCGCGGGTTGGCGGGCTCGAGCGCGGCGAGCCTCTCGTGCGTCTCGGCCAGCGCGACCTCGGTCTTCGACATGTTGAGGATCTCGAAGGACGCCGAGGCCGCCACGCAGTTCACCCACTGCCCGCCGCGCACGACGCCGCAGCTCAGCGTGCTCTCGTCCTTCGACATGGCGTCGATGGCGATGATATGGTGCGCGACCTCGCGGATCGCCGACAGGCCCGCGCCCGGCCGCGCCCCCGCGTGGCTGGGGCGCCCCGTTGCCGTCAGCTTGTAGCGGGCGATGGCGTAGCGGCCGGTGGTGACGCCGCCGTCGCGCCGCGCGGGCTCCGGGACCAGCACGTAGTTGTGGCGGGCCGCCTCGCGCTCGATGAGGTCGCGCGTGGAGGGGCTGCCGATCTCCTCGTCGCAGGTCAAGAGGAAGGTGACCGGCAGCGGCGTGGCGACGCCGGCGCGCTGCAGGGCCCGCATGGCGGAGAGCGCGACGAAGACGCCGCCCTTCATGTCCAGCACGCCGGGGCCATAGAGGCGCTCGCCATCGATGCGCCAGGGCAGCGCCGCAAGCGTTCCCAGGGGATGGACGGTATCCAGGTGGCCCATCACCAGGATGCCGGGCGCGCCGGCCTTGGCATGGTGGAAGCGCGCCCTGACGTTGTCGCCGAGGCCCTGGCTGCCCGGGATGCGCTCCACCGTGGCACCGGCCATGGCAAGCTCGCGCGTCGCCAGGTCCATCATGCGGTTGACGGCCGCCGCATCGTAGGTCGGGCTCTCGGTCTCGACCCATGGCCTCAGCGAAGCGAGCATCTCGGCGATGTCGAAGGAGAGGGCGGCGAGGTCGACGGGCTTGGTCATGCGGGCGGCTCCTCCGACGGGACCTGGGAAAGCGGGTACCCCCGCGATACACCTCGATTATGCGCGGATTGCGGGGGCCGTCGAGGCACGAGCCGGTCAGCGGCCGCCGAGGTGCTGCGGCCCGCCCCGGGCATGCTAGGATGCGGCGATGGGGCGGCTCGTGAAGAGGACGGCATCGGTGCCGGCCGCGGCGGACGGCTCGCTCCGTCTCGCGGTCCTTTCGGATACGCATTCCCGGCCGCACCCGGCGATGGGAGTGCGCATCGCCACGTTGGCGCCCCATGCGATTCTTCACGCCGGGGACATCGGCGACCTCGAGGTGCTCGACGCGCTCGCCGAGCTTGCGCCGGTCCATGCCGTGCGCGGCAACATCGACGCGTTCGCGCCCGAGCTGCCCGACGTGCTCGTGCTCACCATCGCGGCTCCGGCTCCGCTGCGCATCCTGATGACGCACATCGCGCTCTACGGCCCGAGGCTGCGCGCGCCGGTGGCCCGCATGGCCGAGGCCGAGGGCGCGGCGCTGGTGGTGTGCGGGCACTCGCACGTGCCGTTCATCGGCAGCGACCGCGGCATTGCGGTGTTCAACCCCGGCTCGATCGGGCCACGCCGGTTCACGCTGCCTATTGTTCTGGGCACCATAGACGTTGGGCCGGCCGGCCTCCGGCTGGCGCACGTGGACGCGGAGACCGGCGAGACGTGGCTGCCGCCGTAGCCTCGGCGAGCGCGTTACCTGGCCGGGGAGCTGGGGCGCCGATAGAAGAGGACGCGCGCTGGGCGCAGCAGCTGGAGGAGAATATCGAAGTCGGCGACATTGGCGGAGAGCAGCGTGAGACCGAGCTTCTCAGCCTGAAGCAGGAGCACGCAATCGTGCAGGGCGCGAAGCTTGTGGTCGGCCGAATAGCCCTGGAGGCGGCAGACGATGCCGCAGAGCAGTGCGGCGCGCCCCAGAATATCGGCGTCCGGCGCGAATACCCGGTGCGGCCGCATGGCCATGATGAGGCCGCGAATCGTCGATGTCGCCCCGCGCGTGCGTGGATCGCCCGGATCCAAGACGCCCACCGTGTGCATCAGCTCCTGGATGGCAATGGTCGAGTGATTGACCAGCCGTGTCGCCGTCAAGCTTTCGACGATGCCCGGAGAGCGGCCCTGGAGCTTGTCGATGTACACACAGGTGTCGAGCAACAACGCTTGACCGGCGACTTCGTCCTCGCTGGCGAATGGCAGCTCCGCATCCGCGCGGCGTGCCAAAGTCCTTCGCGGGTCGAGCCTCGCCCAGCGGACGGCGGCGTCGAAATCGAAGCTGGCCACCTCTAGAAGCCGAGCTTCAGGTCTGGGTCTACCTTGCCGTGGGAAGCCTTGAACACCTCGGCGAAATTGTCCTCCAGCGCGATGCTCGCCAGCGCGAACTCGATGAGGTCGGTGTCGGATTCGATGCCGGTGCGCCGCTTGGCCTGCTCGATCAGCGCACGGCTCACCCTTCCAGCGATGCGGCCGCTCTTATCCTTGAGCAGGCCGGACCGCTCAGCGGCGTCCATGACGCTCTGGAAGGGTGTCTGCTCCTCTTCAAGTCCCGGTCCGCGCCTGCCGACAGCCCTTGCCTTCCTTGTCACGACTCTGCCCATCGGAGCGATCCTGTTGAACACATCGCCATTTCTGTTTTACATAGTGCCGCTTGGCCGGCTTGGCAAGAGAATCAGCCCGCGCCCCTTCATCCTTCACATGTGCGGCTGCAGGAGCACATCGGCCCCAATCGTGCGCAGGGCTTCATCGAGGCTGACCGCGGAGCACTGCCGCCACCGCTGCCCCGTGTGCCGGCGGGAGCTGAACAACGGGCGACGGTATCTGCTCGCCCCAGCGCACCAGGGCGGCTCTGCCTGAAGCCGAAAGAGCATAGATGCCGCGATCGACCCTGACAAACCAGCCATAGACGTTCCTGAGCAGGATCTTGGGGGCGTCGGGGAGGGCAGGTTTCAGATCCCGTGGTCGTGCGGGGCCTTGGACCAGGGCGGCTGCGCATGCGAGCGCTTGTTGCCGGTAGGCTGTCATGAGCGGCTGGCGCGTACTGCCGCCCACGACCGGATCGCCCTGGCGCCGGCGGTGTTCCTCCACGATGCGGGAACGACGCTTGCCGTCGCGCCGGGGACGCCAGGGAACGGGCTCGACGAGGACGTCCACCCTGCCCTTGGCGGATATACAAAGAAGCCCGAAGCCCAGGAAACGGCATAGCTTCCTGACACGCGGGTCATGCTCCCGCCCTCGTCCCAGGCGCGAGGCGCGCACAGCCAGCCAGACCTCGTCGCAGGCGGCTGTGCGGTCCACCGCCTGCAGGACCAACTCCAGCGTGAAGGTGAGCTTCAGCTCTCCGATGACCAGGGCCGGAGGCTCGCCATCGCGCACAGCGACCAGATCGCACCCGCAAACCTCGCCCTTCACCTCGAAGCCGAATTTTTCGAGGAAGCGTTTGACGGGAAGGTAGAGGCTCGATTCCAATACAGGGTGCCCTCGCGGGAAGCCGCTAATCGTGATTCGGTCGGATGTCGAGGAATGTGCCCAAACAAGAGCGGCCAAGCTGGCTGTGGCGCTCCAGGGTCGCCCGCCCGCCTTTCCGCGTCGCGGGGGCTGCTCCGGGTCGGTGGTGAGCGGACCCGCACTAGGCACATCGACCAGGGTCGGGCGTCATCGCGCCGCGCTGGCGAGAGGTGCCCTTTGCACCTGCGGTCGATATACACTGGACCAAAGGTGACAAATTCTGTCACCCATGTGTGCGAGCCGTCAGAATTTTCCGACGGCGACGGTCACGGGTGGGGGCTGTGTCGTATTCGAAGGCAGGCGAGCTTATTGAGCTCGCGACCATGGCCGCAGGGCGTCATGTCGGCGTGACCATCGACGACGTGATGGAGCGCTTCGGCATCTCCAAGCGCACCGCACAGCGCATGCTGCGCATGCTGGAGTCGCAGTTCCCGGACACCGACGTTGCCAATGACTCGGATGGCCGCCGGCGCTGGCGGCTTCCTGCCGGTGCCCTGCGGGACCTCATGACGCTCTCAGCCGACGAGCTCGCTGCCCTCGACCTGGCCGCGGAGACCATGATGCGCTCGGGCCTCACTGTTGAAGCGGAGAACCTCCAGGGGTTACGCGAGAAGGTCCTGGCGCTCGTACCCCGCGCGCAGGTGGCGCGGATCGAGACCGACCTCGAGGCGTTGCTGGAGGCGCAGGGACTGGCCGCGCGGCCCGGACCCCGGCAGCGCATCGAGCGCAAGATCGTTGCTGCCATCTCGGAGGCCATCAAGGCGTGCCGGGTGCTGGAGGTGGAGTATCGCGCGCGCGATGAGACCACGCCGCGGGTCCGGGAGCTTCAACCGTACGGGCTGCTGACGGGTCTGCGTCGCTACCTGGTGGCCCGCCCCGCGCGCGAGGCTGCAGGACCGATGCGGCTCTACGTGGTTGAGAACATCCGCTCAGCCAGTGTAGGAAAGGAGTTCTTCCAGCGCGACCCTGCCTTCGACCTCCAGGCCTTCGCCGAACGCGCCTTCGGCGTGTTCCAGAACGAGGAGGAGTTCGGCGAGGTGGTCTGGCGCTTCCTTCCCGAGGCAGCCGCGCATGCTCGCGGCTTCGAGTTCCACCGGTCCCAGCAGATCGAGGAGCAGGCCGACGGCTCGCTGATCGTGCGCTTCTCGGCCTCTGGGCATCTGGAGATGTGCTGGCACCTCTACGTGTGGGGCGACAAGGTCGAGGTGCTGGCGCCGGAGTGCCTGCGCGACATGGTGCACGCTTGGCGCCGGTCGGACTTTCCCTCACTGCCCTGATTGACCGACATCGCTTGCTGCCCTCCGCATGACGAGCGGACCTGCGGCGAGCAGCCACAGGTGATGCCGTGGCGGGTTGGCTTGAACCGCCTCGAACGCCCGCTGCGCACTCCTCGAGGCCGCAACCACGGAGTGCTCGCCCCGGTGCCAGAAACTGACATGGGGCAAGCCTATGTCCATGTCTGAGCTGTACTCGAGGCGTGCTGCAGGAAGGAAGGGGACGTGGGGCAAGCATTCGAGAAGCCACGCTGGGTGAGAGACTTCCTGCGGTTCCTGCCCCTGAAGAGCCAGTTCGTCCTGTCTGGCAATGTGCGGGACCGCTTTCCGCGACTGGGCCCGCAAGGGGAGCTGACGATCCTGCCGCTGGTCGCCTATCTCGGCGCGGAGCTCGTCGAGGCCGGCATCGAGCGCGTCATCGCCTACGATCCGGCACGCGGGTTCCGCCTGCCGCCGATCACGGGCCGCGACCCCAAGGCCGACCAGCGTTATTTCACCGAGCAGGCCATTGCCTTCGACAGCGCGGGCTTTGCGCCGGCATCGATCGAGCGGTTCTTTGAGTTGTCAACCAAGCTCGTGACGACCGCGCCGGAGCCTACGGCTGTCATAGCCGACTTCGCAGCCCGCATGATCGTCCATCCGGAGCGTCTGATCGACAGCGAGCATCGCGGCTTCACGAGCGCGCTGGTGTCTGGCCTCTCGGTGGAGCCGAAGGTCCATCCCAAGACGCGGCAACCCTACTACAACCCGCTGATCGCGATCGTCGAGAAGGAAGGCGATCTGCCGGACTGGCTGGTTGTCAACAACCCCCGGCTGCGGCACATCCCGCTGCCGAAGCCGGACCACATCATCCGCCGCGCGGTCATCTCCAAGCTCTCGGGCTCTCTGAAGTCGTCGGGAGAGGCGGAGCCGGAGGCCGTCAAGAAGGCTGAGCAAGCCTTCGTCGACGGGACCGAGGGGCTCCTTGTCGCCGATGTCGCGAACATCGTGCAGCTCTCGCGCGCGGAAGGGTTGACCGTCACCGATGCGGCCGAGGCCGTCCGGCGCTACAAGCTCGGCATCACCGAGGACGTCTGGCGCAAGATCGACCGCGAGAAGCTCGAGGGCGCCGAGCGGTACGTCCAGGCCCGCGTGCGCGGGCAGGACCACGCCGTCCAGCACATGCTCGATATTGTCAAACGCGCCGCGACCGGCATCGGCGGCCGGCGCGGCGGCCGCCCCCGCGGTGTCGCCTTCCTGGCCGGGCCGACCGGCGTCGGCAAAACCGAGCTGGCCAAGACCATCACGAGCCTGCTGTTCGGGGACGAGAGCGCCTACATCCGCTTCGACATGAGTGAGTTCTCGGCCGAGCATGCCGACCAGCGGCTCATGGGCGCGCCGCCCGGCTACCTCGGCTACGATTCAGGCGGCGAGCTGACCAACGCCATTCGCCAGAAGCCGTTCTCCGTCGTTCTGTTCGACGAGATCGAGAAGGCGCATCCGCGCATCCTCGACAAGTTCCTGCAGATCCTCGACGACGGCGTGCTGACCTCCGGGCGAGGCGAGCGCGTCTATTTCTCGGAAAGCCTGATCGTCTTCACATCGAACCTCGGCATGACGCAGGTGCTGCCGGACGGTAGGCGCGTGGCCAATGTCACGTCCGGCGAGCCGCTGGACGAGGTCCAGCGCAAGGTGCGCTCCGAGATCGAGCGTCATTTCAAGCTGGAGATCTCCCGGCCCGAGGTCCTGAACCGGATCGGAGAGAATGTCATGGTCTTCGACTTCATCCGACCGCCGGTGGCCCGCGAGATCTTTGGACTGATGGTCGATCGTGTGATCGAGGACGTGCGCTCCGAGCAGCAGCTCACGTTGTCCTTCACGCCGAATGCAAGAGACCGCCTCGAGGCGCTGTGCCTGCGTGACCTATCGAATGGCGGCCGGGGCATCCGCAACCAGGTCGAGGTGCATCTCATCAATCCATTGGCACGCGCGTTGTTCACGCTCGATCCCCAGCCCGGGGACAACATAGCGATCGCGGATGTGGGCATTGAGCGCGGGACGACGACGCTGACTTTGGCGCGGTAGACCACGTTTTCGAGCAGGATCGGATTTTGCAGTGAGCAGTGAGCTAGGGCTTTCACGGGTGCATTTTCCCATTACCGCGCTCGGACCGGGCAGGCGCATCGGCGTCTGGTTCCAGGGCTGTTCGATCCGGTGTCCGGGCTGCATGAGCCGGGACACATGGGGGGCAGCCCGCGAGACGATCGGCGTAGCGGCGCTGCTCGACGCAATCACGCCCTGGGTTGGCGACGCCGACGGTGCAACCATCTCCGGCGGCGAGCCGTTCGATCAGCCAGCCGCCCTTCTCGAGCTGCTTCAGGGGCTGCGCGCAGCCGGCAATGTCCCGGTTCTCGTCTACTCGGGCTTTCCCTACGAGCGGCTCCAGGAGCGGCATCCCCGAGCTCTGTCGCTGATCGACGTCCTCATCTCCGAGCCGTTCGATGCGCCGCAAGCCGTCAGTGCCCCGCTGCTCGGCTCTGCCAACCAGCGTATCACCTGTCTGACCGAGCGGGGTATTGCGCTGTGGCAGCGTGCTGAAGCCGATTGGCGCGGGCGGGGTAGCAGGCTCGATCTCATTGCGGACCCCGACGGGTCGGTCTGGCTGGCCGGCGTCCCGGGGCCGGGTGATCTTGATCGCCTCGGGCTAAGGCTGGGCGCGGCCGGCATCAGGGCGAATACGTCGGCCGGACGGCTGGGGGACCACGTATGACTGTGTACGTCCGCGTTTGCCCCGACTGCAAGACCGGGCGTCCACTCCAGGAGGAAGAGTGCCAGCACATTCGACCGGGCGGCGAGCGGTGCGGCTTCCCGCTGCTCGATATCCACCCGACGCCCGCCCCCGACGCGCGCACAGCTCCGATTGAGCCGGCCGACGCGGCAGAGCCGGCCGAAAGGGAGGTCGCGGAAGCCGCCGGCGAGACCACAGGCGAAATCGAAGGACAGCCGGGAAGCTCTTGCCCGAATGGCCATCCCGTCGAGCCCGACGACCTGCTTTGCCCCACGTGCGGCATGCGGATCGTCGCCGAGCAAGAGCAGGAAGGCCAGGATGATCCGGGCAGGACGATAGCTGACTGGCACATCATCGCAGAGCTGCCGCACGCCTCGACAGATGCGGAGCTGTTCCTCGCACGCCGCGACGGCACCGCGGAGATGCGCGTCCTGCGCCATTACCGGATCGGCCTGGAGCCCGATCCGAGCCTCTACAGCGTGCTCGAGACGCTCGGCCGCCCGGATGTCACCGGCATCCTAGCGCACGGCCGCTTCGAGGGCCGCGCATTCGAGGTGTGGGAGCATGTGGAGGGCCAGACCTTCGGCGAGCTCCGCCAGGAGATCGCTGGGCAACCCGACCGTGCAGAGCAGGTCGCCGTGGCCTTGATCCGGACCCTCGCCGTGTTCGAGCAGCGCGGGTTGCGGCACGGCAACCTGCAGCCGTCGGTCATCCGGCTTCGGTCGGCCGATCCCCTGGTCCTGTGCGTCACAGACCTCGCCTCTGCGCGGATTGCGGAGTTCGATGTCGAGGCGAGCCGGTTCCGTCGGGCGAGCCGGTACATGGCGCCGGAAGCCGTGGCCGAGGCCTCGACCGTCGCGTCGGACTGGTGGAGCCTCGGGATCATCCTGCTCGAGATGCTGACCGACGGCCGCTGCTTCGAAGGCGTGCACGAGCGGGCCTTCCTGCTGCATCTCGTGGCACGCGGCATCGCGCTGCCGGACAATCTGACGCCGCGGTGGCGCAATCTCCTCGAAGGCCTGCTGACGCGAAACCACGAGGATCGCTGGCGCGCCGAGCAGGGGCTCAGGTGGGCCGATGGCGAGAGCGACATCCCAACCCGGCGCGAGGCGGCGCCCGCACCGGCTGCAGGGCCGTCGATCTACTTCGCAGGGCGGAAATTCACCTCGCCTGCCGAGCTGGCGTTCGCGGCCGCAGACGAGGGGGGCTGGGCCGAGGCGCTGGCGGCACTCGATACCGGACGCATCGCCAACTGGCTTGCGGGGTTCGAAAAGACGCCGCCTGCACTCGAGATCGTCAGGAAGATCGCCGGCGATCAGGCGCTGAAGGCAGTGAGCAAGGACCTCCCTGTCGCGCTTGCAAATTGCCGCGCTCAACCCGGACCTGCCGCTGTGCATCAAGGGCGAGCTCGTCACACCCACGGCGTTGCTGGCCGATCCCGAGAGCGGGGTCAAATGGCTTGCCCGCGAGCCGGTCGCCTACCTGCGCCGACTGAAGCGGCCAAGCGACCATTGGCTGATCCTGCTCGCGGACAGGGCGCAGCGCGTACGGTCGCGGGCAAAGACGCGCGCATCGGCCTCGATGAGGAAGGCTTCGCCGTTCTCCAACTCGCAACCTCGTCGGCCGCGCTGGAGCGCTAAGCGTGCGCTGCTCCCGGACAGCGACAACCCCGTCCTCGCGAGTCTCATCGATCGGCGCACCCTGACGGACGAGGACCTGCTTCTCCTTGCTGCCGCATCGAGCGACAACTTCACGCCGGCCGAGAGCATCCTTCGAGACGCGGAGCGGCTGGCAGGCGAGGCCGGCGTTGTGGAGTTCGACCGGCAGGTAGCGGCCCAGGAGCTGACGCGGCCGCGCCGCGATCTTGCCAATGAGCTCGATGACCGCGCGCCGGGCTTCGAGCGTTGCGGGCGGGCGGCCATCGACGGCTGGATGGACGTCTATCGCGCCGCCAACCGCCGCATGCCCCTTTCGCGTCTGCTGGCAGTGCTGGCAATTCCCGCATCGGATTGGGCCGAGCCGCCCCATCAGGACTATATCCGCAATGTCGTCAGCTTCCTCGAGCGGCGCGTGCTCGCGGGGATCCAACGCGGTCCCCTCGTGCAGATGCGCGCAACGGCCAGCGTCCTCGATATGACGGAGCTTCGCGGGGCCGACCTGCAAGGTCGTGTCCTCGATGCCATCACCAATCGCGCGGAGGCCGCTGTCGAGCTGCCGCGGGGGGCGCTCCGCGGAGCGCTGGTCGATAAGCTGCGCGCCCTGGAGTCGAAGGCGCGCACATACCGCCGCGACACGGGCCTCGACGCGCTGTTCGTGGGGTTCCCGTTCCTCACGCTGAGGCTGAAGAACGACGACGGCGAGAGGACGCGCATCGCTCCCGTCCTCCTCTGGCCAATCGCGCTCGGCGTCCAGCGCGGGGGCGCCGGGTCGGTATCGGTCGGCTTCGATCAGAGCCGTGAGGTCCAACTCAATCCACCGCTGGAGACGATCCTGGGTCCCGAGGTGGCAGCTCGCTGGCAGGACTGGGCCAACGATCGGCTTCGCGACGGGTTCGACAGTCATGAGACCGTCCTGAGAGCGGCCGCCGAGCTCGTCGAGGGCGGCGTTGGCGAGAAGCTCGTGCCGGTGCCGCAAGCCAAAGCCGTCAAGCCGGCGAACGAGCTGGCGCTGCATGCCAGTGCCGCGATCTTTCTGGCCGAGTTCGCAAGCCAGGCGATCGCAAATGATCTCCGGCAGCTGCAGCAGAAGCCGATCGAGGGCACGGCGCTCGAATGTCTGCTGCGCCTGCGCACGCCGGACGCCCCGCGGGAGATCGGCAAGGTCTCGCACCTCGATCGCTTCACCACGCTCGAAGCCGATCCATCGCAGGAGGCGGCCGTCTTTCGCTCCCGACACGCACCGGGCATCGTCGTGCAGGGACCGCCTGGAACGGGCAAGACCCAGACTATCGTCAATATCGTCACGGACTGCATCGGTCGCGACGAGACCGTGCTTGTGGTCTGCGAGAAGAAAGCGGCGCTTGACGCTGTGCAGAAGCGAATGAAGGCGGAGAAGCTCGATCACCGCATGTTCCGGATCGAGAGTACCCAGAGTGACCGCGTCACGGTGCTGCACGCGCTGCAAGCCCAGGTGCCCCAGGTTCTCGACGCGCGCACAGTGTCCGGCGCGAGCGGGCAGGCGCGACGCAGCCAGATCGGGGCACAGTTGGACGCGCTCGAGGCGGATCTCGATGCCTACCACGAAGCAGTCTATCTGACCGACTCGCGACTTGGGCTCACCTACCGTGAGGTGCTTTCGGTCATCGCCCAGCACGATGCCTGCTTGGTAGACCGCTCGGCGCCGGGGCTCAGGGACCTTCTCGGCCCGCTGAG